>OHUE01001034.1_pt1 | contig 12854 bp, 10 predicted proteins | sample 1579111 | NCBI WGS metagenome assembly OHUE01 (sample SAMEA3879524, study PRJEB24766) | human gut metagenome | biome: human-associated habitat; feature: feces | place: USA | collected 1985/1987 | reverse complement strand
AAATTTATTTTCAGTTCCGCTTAAAAGTCTCTTGATATTGGCTCTGTGTCGCCAGATAGCCATCGCCGTAAAACAGGCAGCAAGTATATCAAACTCGACCGCATAATTGCCACTTACTCCAAGCAGCCCCATATGGTTAAACACAATTGCCTGAATCAGAAACGATATAACAACCAGTATAGAACCAAGCGAGACATATCTTGTTATGGCTACAGCAAGAATAAACAATACCAGACATATCGGAGCCGCAATCGGACATACAGCAAGTATCACACCTGATGTACATGCTATTCCCTTTCCTCCCTTGAAATTGAGAAAGAATGGAAAATTGTGTCCAAGCACCGCTCCAAAGCCTGCATACAGCTCTATGCATTTAACAGCCTGTGGATATGTATTTCTATATATGAAATAAAATATCAAAACCGCTATGATTGCCTTGAACAAATCACCAAAGAAGGTAACTGCACCGGCCTTCCATCCAAGTGTCCGAAGCGTATTGGTGGTGCCTGAATTACCGCTTCCATGCTCTCTTACATCTATTCCATGTGCCTTACCATAAAAATATCCGGTCTGAAAGGTTCCAAAGAAATACCCTACGACCAATGCTAAAATCCTAGCCAGTATCATTTTACTCATTTTCCTTTCGTTCTCTTGTAATAAACTTAAGTGCAGTTCCCCTGAAACCAAATGTATCCCTGATTCTGTTCTCGAGATATCTGGTATATGAGAAATGCATAAGATTCTTGTCGTTTACAAAGATTACAAAGGTAGGCGGCTTAACCGAAACCTGAGTCACATAGTATATCTTAAGTCTCTTGCCCTTGTCTGTAGGCGGCTGCTGCATGGCAACTGCCTCCGTAACGATCTCATTTAGCACTCCTGTTGCAACACGCATTGAGTTATTTTCTATAACAACATCGATGAGCTCAAATATCTTGTTGAGTCTCTGACCTGATTTTGCCGAAATAAACAGTATCTCTGCATATGGTATAAAACTTAATATCTGTCGGATTTTCTCTGTGTGCTGCTTTACGGTATTATTATCCTTTTCAATGGCATCCCATTTATTGACAGCAATGATAATTCCCTTGCCTCTTTCGTGTGCAATACCCGCAATTTTAGCATCCTGCTCAGTAACTCCCTCTGTAGCATCTATCACTACAATGACAACATCAGCTCTCTCAACTGCGGAAACTGCACGTATAATACTGTATCGCTCTATATCCTCTTTTATCTTATTCTTGCGCCTGAGACCGGCTGTATCGATAAATATATACTCCTTACCATCATATTTTATGGCTGTATCGATAGCATCTCTTGTGGTGCCTGCTATATCTGACACTATTACCCTGTCCTCACGGGCAAGCTTGTTGATAAGCGATGACTTACCTACATTAGGCTTACCTACTATAGCAACTCTCGGTCTGTCATCCTCATCGTCCTGCTTAGATGAATCCGGAAAATGCTTTACAACCTCATCAAGCATATCTCCGAGTCCGAGCATCGAAGCTGCAGATATAGGATGTGGATCACCAATTCCTAAGTTATAAAACTCATACACATCCGTCATATACTTTTCAAAGCTGTCCACCTTATTGACAACTAATACAACCGGCTTGTGTGAACGACGAAGCATATCCGCCACCTTTGAATCAGAATCAACAAGTCCCTGCTTCACATCTGTAATAAAAATAATAACATCTGCGGTGTCTATAGCAATCTGTGCCTGCTCTCTCATCTGTGACAGTATCACGTCTCCGGATTCCGGCTCAATACCACCTGTATCAATCATGGTAAAATTATAATCAAGCCATGATACATCTGCATAGATTCTGTCTCTTGTGACACCCGGAGTGTCCTTTACTATAGATATCCTCTCTCCTGCAAGCGCATTGAAGAGAGTAGATTTTCCAACATTTGGACGGCCAACGATGGCCACTACTGGTCTGCTCATATACTCTCCTGTTCTAAATTCATATTAGATTATAGACTAATTGTAACTATTCAGAATAATGATAAAATAATAAACAAAACATCTATAACAGAGTAATTATATCACAATACCATTTACAGAGACAACTATTCATATGTCAAAAGTGGTTCTTTTGATGAAATTAATCCATTTTCTTTAAGAACAGCTATCAGATTAGTACAGTTTTCGCCAAAACTAATGTTGACCGAATACGTTTCAATACCATCGGAACGGGCATCCCCAAAATCAGAATACTCCTTTGTCACACCCAGTATATCCAACAGCTCCTCATACCATGTGAAGCCATCGACATTCCAGCTTTTTCCAATCCTGTTGCCCTTTGGCACTGTAAAATTCAGCATAAGATTGTACATATAGCTGGTATCCTTATCCACTCCGTCAAGCATTCTCTGCAAATTATATTCCTGCATCACACCGGCCTCAACATCCTTCTTTACAGCATCAAAAATATCCGCAGCAACTTTTCCGTTAAAGCGCTCATTCAGCACATCTACATATTTATCATTATACTGCTCTGCCGAGCCATTGATAAAGGTAATATCTGTCGTATCACACTGCATTATAGCATTAATAATATTCTGTGGTTTATTTTCCTCCGCCATAATCGCCTTACACTGCTTATGTGGATTAAAATCATCCGTTGTATGATATACACGGTTGACCTTTTCTCCATTTTTTAATGTATATGAGATTGTAATATACCCGGAATCATCATATCTCTTTTTAAAATAATCCTTTTTCTGCGCCATAAGTATCTTTTGAGTCTCTAAAATCTTTTCAACATCCTTTCCCTCCAGATTGATATCAAAATCTATGGCTATACGGGCAGAATCAATATCCGCTAGCTTCGGTATATAATTTTCCTGCACATTTCCGTAAACTGTTATACCTCCAAATACAACTACAACAAAAGCACCAAAAGCAATGATTTCCTTAAATAGTGCTTTAGAAAAAATTTTAAAATTCTTCCTTATAATCATCTCTAAAAGTAAGAAGGCTATGATTCCAAGCACCACTGCCAGCATCATAATTGTAGGAACACCAATGCTGATTCTAAGTCCAAGCAAAAGCGACGCTGCAACAATAGATAAAATCAATCCTCCCAAACTGCCAAGCCCCCATCTGAAAACCGGCTTAAGCTTTGGAATAGCTATAAAACTTCCTGCATTTTCCAAATCTCTATGCTTATAAATCTTATAAGAAATAAAGTATATAACTGCAGCCGCGATGACATAGACTACGATAGTATTTGTGCCTCTGAAGGTATATTTAATGCAGTAATAATCATCCCCTGCATTCTTCATGGTCGGATGAAAGCCTACCCGATTGAGAAGCTGTAGCATGGGTGCAAACCACGTAGCACTTATTTTCCTTATAAATTCCATATATGAAAGCCCGTACGATACATATGTGAGCACATTGGCAATAGCAATAACTGCTCCACCATACAGCAGATTGACCAGCGCATACATCACTGCTACAGAAACAATCTGCCCTGTAATCATTGCGCACAGACACACCAGGCTGTACATAAAAAAAGATATTCCCATTGTAGCAAGCAGATTGATTCCAATATGTACCACCTTCGTATTGCCATATGATATACATATAACAAACGACATAATGTACTTAACTATCTGCGGAATCCACATAAACAGCAGACCTGTCAACACATTAGTCGAAAAAAGCTGACGTCTTGTCACAGGCATAGCGTGAATCATATTACATGCTCTCGAATTATACAGGTAACTGAACATTGCCATGCCTGTAACCAATGCCATAACAAAAATAAATATCATATCTGCCTCCATGCTGATAGCCGGGGACATTATATCAAGCATATACTTATGCCAATTTGTGCCATAAATAAATTCTGCACTCTTAAATCTGCTCCACATGGAAAACGGGCCGTTAAGTAATAGCACTATTGTATACAGTGTCCAGATTGGCCAGTAAAGCTTTACATTCTTTTGCAGCATTGTTTTATTAATAAATGATGTCTTTGACTTCATAGTCCTCTCCTCCCATCTCATAGATAAATATTTCCTCCAGAGTAAGAGGCAGTACATCCACTACCTGCGGACTGTCCTTGCCATCTGTAATAGCCTTTACAACAGCCTCAGGCTCTCCACGCACAATAACTGTGTAAACTCTTCCTATATTTGACATATGAAGTACTTTAAAATCCTGCGGTATCTTAGGCATGCCATATGGACATGCAATCTGAATCTTTGAAATATTACCCTGCAGCTCTGTAAGAGAGCGCTCTATCATAATCTTTCCCTTATTGAGAATACCTACATGATCACATACATCCTCCAGCTCACGCAGATTATGGGAAGATACAACAACTGTGGTATTATTAACAGCTACATCATCAAGCATGATAGACCATATCTGTCTTCTCATAACAGGATCAAGCCCATCAACAGGCTCATCGAGTACAATAAGCTTTGGTTTACAGCACAGTGCAAGCCAGAAGGCAACCTGCTTCTGCATCCCCTTTGAAAGCTTTCTGATATTTCTTTTAACATCTATAGATGGGAAAAACTCCTGCATCCTGTAAAACTGCTTCTCATCAAAATTTGGATACATTCCCTTATAATAATGCATCATATTAATTGTATCAGATTGCAAAAAATAAAACATATCATCCGGAATGTAAGCCATATTTCCTTTAATTCTTGCATTTTCATATACAGGCTCACCATCAATAAACACTTCCCCTGCATCCTGTCTCATTACTCCTGTAATATGTCTGATAAGTGTAGACTTTCCGGCTCCGTTTGGGCCTACAAGCCCATAGACAGCTCCTTTTTCCACGTTCATATTCACACCATCAAGTGCCGTAAAATCGTCAAATTTTTTCACTAAATTATTTATCTGTATCATCATTACCCTCTGTCACAACATCTTCTGTCTGCATATCTTGTGTTACAAATCTGACTAAGTCATCTTCCATGCTCAGCTGCTCTTTCGCATCATCCATTCTTGTTTTCAATTCCTCAACAGGTGTTTCAAGCACAAATAACTCTGTCACCACCTGGTCAAAGAGTATTTTCAAATTCCTTGTCAGACTCTGCCTGGCTGTCTTAGCATCAGCAACAAAGGTTCCTTTACCACTTTTAGTATAAAGATAGCCTTCCTCCTCAAGTTCCCTGTATGCTTTTGCGATAGTGTTAGGATTGATTGCATACTTGCAGGCAAGCACACGTACAGACGGTAGCTTTTCGTCCTGCTTAATAACATTCATAACAATCATTCGTCTGATGCCTTCCTTAATTTGTTCATAAATAGGCTTTGAATCTCGATAATTTAACTGCATATCGTTCTCCCCTGTTCATATACGCCAGTACCGCTGTGACTTTTATATTAACTCAAAGAACCAAAAACTGTCTGGCAGCATCAGTTCCCGCACAGTGTACTATCCAACGTGATACACCTATTTTAACACATATAGCTTTAGGCATTTCTTATTATTTCCTTAATAGATTGTGCGAAAATTACTTAAGAAACATAAAAGCTCCAAGATTTCCACGCTTTCCATGACTTGCTCTATGCGAAAATAAAAGAGAGGGATTACAACAAGTGCATATATTGCTTATGGCAATATTGTCTTCCTGTACTCCTGCCTCCACAAGTACTCTCCTGTTACATTCCCAAAGATTAAGCTGATATTTGCCGTCTCCCTTATAGAGCAGAATATCACTCGCATGAGGATCGTCTGTTGTCGCAAACTCATCCACAAAATGCTCTGCAACATCCTGACTTATCTCATAGCAGTCCTGACATATTGAAGGTCCTATCGCAGCTATAACATCATGTGCCTCGGTACCAAACTCCCTGTTCATAGCAATAAGTGTCTGTTTTCCCATGCGATTTACAGTACCTCTCCAGCCTGAATGGCTAAGCCCTATTGCCCTATGTACCGGATCAACAAAATAAAGCGGTACACAATCAGCATAAAATGTGGCAAGCACAACATTTGGCTCATTCGTGATAAGTCCATCCACATCTGTATATGGTCTCTTTCTTGTCACCCCGATGCCACACTGCTTTTTTCCAACTCTCAAAACATTGGTAGTATGTGTCTGGTCTGTCGTAACAATCTGTCCTGCCTCTGCTCCGATTGCCTCCGCCACCCTTTTATAATTTTCTAAGACCTTTTCCTCGTCATCTCCACGTGTAAAGCTTAAATTTAAGCTTTCAAACATCCCTTCACTGAGTCCACCAAAACGCGTTGTAAAGCAATGCTCTATCATAGAAAGCTCATTTAGCTTCCTAAAATGTAACAAAGGAACAACACTTCCGCTTGAAAGGACGTGCTTTTTTAATTCCAGAACATCTTTATCATTCTTTGCAACAAAATCATTTATAGTAATTTCATCAACATTTTTGTGTATGTTTTCAGCCTGCATATTCTTATCCTTCTTTATATTCTCATCAATCTTTATATTCTTATCAATGTCTGTCTTCATATTTATATCTATGCAACTATATATTACCGATAACTATTGCTGTTTATAATTGATATTTATAGTTACTTCGTAACTATTAAGTACAGAAATATACGGTTGTGTAATACCTGTCCGTAACTGCCAAGCCAATAGTTATTAACTGCCCTCAAATGCATTCTTCAACACAGTAACCTCGTCATCATCCACTGCTATCACATCAAATCTGCATGGTGTCCACTCATCCAAACCATGTTTCATAAGATAATACCTTGCAACTGATATAATTTTTTTCTGCTTGCTATAACCAACTGCTTCAAGAGCCCTGCCACAGCCGTTATCTCTACGATATTTCACCTCACAAAAACATATTGTATCTCCATCCTTTGCTATTATATCTATCTCTCCAAAGCGGTTTCTGTAATTGCAGGCAAGTACACTATATCCCATATTTATTAACTGCTCAGCTGCAAGCTGCTCATATATACTTCCAACACTTCTTTTATTCATAACTGCCTCACATATCATATAATCTAAACACTATCTTTGGTCAATTTTTGCCTTAAGCTTATCCAGATCATTAACAAAAACAAGTATCTCTGCAACAACCTCATACAACTCCGTTGGAATCATATCACCTATTTTAAGCCTAGACAGTGTATCAGCAAGCTTATCGTCCTTATATGTAGGCACATTGCTTTCCTTAGCCCTCTCAATAATTTTGTCAGCAATAACGCCCTTGCCTGTAGCTAGTATTTTAGGTGCTGCTTCTCCCGGCACATACTCTATAGCTACGGCTGTTTTGCCTATGTCTATTCCATTATTGTTGCGATTATCATTTTCGCCATGCATACAACTCACCTGTCCTTCTGAAGTAAGTTTTAATCATCTGTGACTATTCGTAAATTATCTTATACACTGCTACGCCCTAATGTCAAAGGAATATCTATGCACCTGACCGGTAGGTGGCAAATCCTTTTTCAGAAATCCAGCGACAAAATTCATCTGTTTCGAACCACTATTTACATTCAATTCACAATTATAGTCCTTATCCTGTAATCTCTTTTCCAACACCGGCAGAAATTGCTTTACCAGTGCATATGACTCATCACTATCCAAATAGAAATTAGTTGTAACCTTCCTATGAAGCATTTTAATTGACACATCTGTCCCACCGAGATGCTCTAAATCCAAATGTAAAAATGCTGATAATTCTTTGTCCGGATTGGACATACTTTTCTTATTTGTATACACATACAACTGTCCGCTGGCGTTTTTTTCATTCATCTTCAATGGAACCTGCACATATGTATATGCCTCGTTTATCTGATTCATAAATTCAATATTTCCACGGATATTATCTGCCAGTGCCTCTGCTTTAGGATTCACCACTCCTGATGTTTTCAAAATAATTTCCATATTTGTTATCTGTTTTTCAATTTTATCATACAAGCCATCAAGCTTCTTAGGATTCTTCTCTAAATCTCCCGGTTTAATCATCCATTGCTGTTCTAAAGCCTCCTTCAACATAAGCTTAAAGGCTTCTCCTGAAAACAAATGTCTCAGTGTATCGGCATTTGCCGGTGTATTTTCCAACATACTTTTTATATCGTTAAGTATTCCTACGACACTGCTATCCTCTGAATACAAAGAAATATTGTTTTCCTGTAAATTCGGAAGCAGCATCCTGACCTGTTCATTAAGCTCTTCTATCTGCTTATCCGATAAAAGGAATCCAATAGTATTTGATTTTGTTTCATTCTCCTGTAAAAGGATGGTATCTGTTGCCGGAGTATTGTTTATTTTCTGCGTTGTGTGAATGTCCTGTGATTCACCGGAAACACTGTTTAATGATTCAAATAATTCAGCAATATTAAAGTGTTTTTTTACTACAGGTGCCGATTGATTATCACGCATTATTGCCTCATACTGTGACATATCAGAAGCTTCACTTGATATAAATGCCTCTTCCGGCAGCCCTTCTGTAACAATATTTAAAATATCCCTTGCCTGGGTTACAAGCTTATACATTGATAAATCTTCGGCTGAAAGAGCATTCGGCAGTTCATCTATCAAACTATCCATAGCAATTGTAATAGCCTGTTTGTCATTAGCATAATTTTCAAACTGAGCTGCATTTACCTGATTAATTTCAATTCCAAGCCTCTTTAACTCAACAAGTGTAGTCACATTAATATCCTTATTATCCTGCACAAGCTGATACATCTGATTAAGGCTTGTCTTATCAATTGGCATATGCTCTTCCATCATCTTGTTCACCATCGACAAATTTATGCCATCTACCGACAGACCTGCAGCCTTTAGCGCATCCATAAGTGTGAGGTTGGCTCCCTCGCCATCAACTGTATATGGTTTTATTTCTATAGTGCCTCCATCATTATTTTTCACCTGAAAAAACACAGACTGTCCCTGTTCAAATGAAAACTTTCCTGCCAGCCTTGCCAAAATCTGCTGACCATTTGACAAGGCAAGCTTAACCTGATTGCCACGGACACTGCTTACTGTTCCCTCAAATATCATCCCTTTTGACATTTCATTTAAAGAAGATACCAGCTTTTCAACGCCCTTTGCTCCTGTCATAGGCTCACCATTTGCCACTGAATTGTTGTATTGACTTACCAAATTTGATATCTGCATAGCATCACCCTGATATAGTATCGTTATGTTTAAGTATACATGTATAAATTGTATCATTTATTGGTATTTCTGTCACTATATTACTGTTCACACACCACAATGTAACCGCAACAATTTATTTCTTTCAAAAATCAGGTAAATTCCACCATATTCTTCCTATACCACTTTGGACAAAGATTGCGCTGACATTGTGGATTGAACCGCTCCCTTATATCAGTGTGTTCAAAATACACCTTCCATAACTGCTCAAAACTGTCTGTCTTCACCGGCACACTTCTCTCAAGCTGTTTAAATTCACTTTCATTGATATAAAAGCTCTCCTTAAGCCTCGGGTGAACCACTGCATACCTTCTTCTATCATCATAGATTACAAAATTTTCCCCGGGATACCTGTCCACAAAATGCCACATAACAACCGGTATCATATCGCATTTTGGTTCAAAGTGCGCCAGCAGATAGTTTCCATTATCACTAAAACGAATAAACCCTCTTATCTTGTCAGCCTCTTTATTTACCTTTCTTGAAAGCTCAAATACCTCCATAACATATTTATCGGTCATATGCTCCATAATCCTTTGTCCCACCTTAAATGCTCTGACAAGAAATCCAAGCACTATTGTTGCTCTATTACCAGAATAATGGCACAAAGCATCAAATACAGTCTCATATATCTTAAAACCTAGCTTCTTTTGAATTGTCAAAATTGTCTTTTGGACCTTTACCTCATCTGTTTCAATATCTATCATCTTTGAAAAAAGTGTATAGTTTCCTCCAATGCCTATCTCAATAGAAATATTGTCCCGGTATACTTCGTGATTTTCTTTTTGCATTTGATTTTTGTATACAAAAGCATCATATATAGCGGTAAAAATCCCATTTATATTATTATCACATCTAAATATTATATTATCCATGCATACTTCTCCCTGCAGCTTTACAAAAATATTGTCTATTCAGATATAAAATCAAATATACTCATCTGCTCATAAGTACATGATTTATTATCAGCTAAAAGCATAGTATCCGGCCTTTCGTTATATATGAGATGCCTTGTAATATAGCTTTCATCAAGCTTTGTATTGTACATCATACGACCATCACAGGTGATAAAGTACAGTGCTCTTTTGAGCACGACACCCATTTTCTTTAAATCTGTAAACGAAAGCCTTGCATGCTTTCTGGCTTTTATAATACGCCTGACACTGTTAGTGCCTATTCCCGGGACCCTGAGAAGTGTATAATAATCCGCCGTCATAATCTCAACCGGAAAACACTCCAGATGACCTACAGCCCACTGACACTTTGGATCAATATAATCATTAAAGCTCTGATTATCCTCCGACAAAAGCTCTCCTGCCTTAAAGCCATAAAATCTCATAAGAAAATCTGCCTGATAAAGCCTGTGCTCTCTCTTTAACGGTGGCGGCTGCCCGATACCCGGTAATGACTCATCCATATTAACATTCACAAAAGCCGAGTAAAATACTCTCTTCATATCAAACCTGTTGTACATTGCTTCTGCTACAGATATAATCTGAAAATCACTCTCTCCGGTTGCTCCCACAATCATCTGTGTACTCTGCCCCGCCGGCACATAATATCTGTCCGGTCTTTTGATACTTAAGCCTGATTCCCAGCTTTTTTCTGCAAGCTTATCAGCCTTCCCGCAATCTGTAGCAACCCTAAGGCTTCTGTGATACTCTGATAATCTTGCAGTACTATCTTTTATTTCGGCCATCTGCTCATAATATGCCTGCTCATCTATATACATACGGTTTTTCATACTGCTATTGCCATGATACATTCGGCTGTCCTTTATACCATTTTGAATAAATCTCATAGGTGTAAGAATGTTTTTACGCGCCTTATTCGGAGCAACTGCCCTAAGCCCTTCCGCTGTGGGCAACTCCAGATTAACACTCATCCTATCACAAAGATATCCAATCATCTCAAGAACCTCAGAGGAGGCTCCCGGTATACCCTTAATGTGTATATACCCATTGAAATGATATTTGTTTCTCAAAAGAAAAAGCGTGGTATATAAAAGCTGCATGGTATGCTCGGGCGATTCTATGATACCGGAGCTTAAAAAAAGTCCCTCTATATAATTGCGTCTGTAAAACTCAACAGTAAGGTTACATATCTCCTCAGGCGTAAATGTCACTCTTTCAACATCATTAGAGCATCTGTTGATACAGTATTTACAATCATAAATACATTCATTTGTAAAAAGTATCTTGAGAAGCGATATACACCTGCCATCAGCTGTAAACGAATGACATATTCCACTGGCAAATGCACTCCCCATATCATTTCCATTACCCGAACGGGATGTACCACTGGAAGTGCATGCAACATCAAACTTTGCCGCATCAGACAGAATCTTAAGTTTTTCCATAATATCAGCACTGATTGACGTTAACATAAGACCTCCTCACATCATTTCGAACATCTGTTTGCATTATACAACATATGTTCGGGTAAATCAAGTGAAAATTTTTGGAAAAATATTGTTATGGTTCATAAACACAAAAACCATAGATATCTTAAATGCATTAAGATACTATGGTTTTTATTTATAATAATTATCGTAACTATTCAGTTGCAAAAAATATCGTAGCCTTTATAAACAGACTTTATTCCGACTAAAAAATATTCTTAAGAGCTACTGTATGACATGATTTTATCCCAATTTAGTCTTAAAAAACTCGATTATCCTTTCCCACAGTTCATCCTGGAAAAACTGCAGATCCGCATGATCAGCTCCATCCAATGCAATCAAATCTGCATCACAGCCATTTTCAATAAGCTTGCCATAAAGCTCTTCACTCTGCTCAAACGGAACTGTCTGATCATTTATACCGTGAATAATCAAAAATGGAGGAGCATCTTTTGTCACCTTAGATACCGGTGAACTGTTGTATGCTTCCTTGATATTTCTCATAATATTATATCCGAGTAAAAGTGACTCCATAGATGCTGCGCATTCTTCGGAATCTTTATACTTAAATGTGCTAAGGTTAGTAGGTGGATACCATGGACATGCTGCCTGAATACTGCTTGACTCCTCAAGATAGTCCCCGACATCATGATTCTTATCATGATCCAATGCTGCCATACACGTCAAAAATCCTCCGGCTGATTCTCCCATCGCACCAAAATGTTCCTTGTCAATTCTGTATCTATCTGCATGTGCCTTCAAATACCTGATTGCAGCCTTCACATCCTCTATCTGTATAGGATAGCAGCCCTCATTTGATGTGCGGTATTCCACACTGCAAACAACAAACCCCTGATGAGCAAGCTTGCTAAGATAAGATAGATGTGCTGACTTATCCATCCTCATCCATCCACCACCGCATATCCATACTATACAAGGATAACGCTTGTCAGACATATCTTCCGGATATATTAAATCGAGTTTTAAATCTCTGCGACAGTGATCATACCACGAATCCACCTGCGCATATGTAATATCAGATACCTGCACATATTGTGGCTTCGTCACATTAATCTTAAGTTTTTCCTTCATTTCAAAATCCTCCTTACATTTGTAATCCATTTTGAAATACAAAATTAATATCATTTAAAATAAATACTTTATGCCCATTATAATACATCTATTTTCATTTTTAAACAAAAAAAACCTTGAAACAACTATCTTGCTTCAAGGTCTAAGAACAGGGGATGAGAGAATCGAACTCCCGCTAAAAGTTTTGGAGACTTCTGTCATACCATTTGACCAATCC
>OHUE01000998.1_pt1 | contig 13191 bp, 9 predicted proteins | sample 1579111 | NCBI WGS metagenome assembly OHUE01 (sample SAMEA3879524, study PRJEB24766) | human gut metagenome | biome: human-associated habitat; feature: feces | place: USA | collected 1985/1987 | reverse complement strand
AGCATTTCCAGGAAAAATGCTTATGTGCGTAAGCTCTTGCATTATCAGACAATGAATTAATATTTTCCAGAACACAATCTTTATCGGATAATGAATTAATAATTTCAGGAACACAATTATCATCAGCTGTGTTATTTAGAATATCCATAATGATATCAGGCACAGCTTCGATATTTTCAAGAGAGTATGTGTATACACCTTCATTTTCACCAATATTCAGAATATCAGTTAAATAGGTGCTTGCGTCAGTCAATGAAAGACAGCCATTCATAAGTGCAAGTGGAATTCTGTCGTGCATACCGCCTTTAAACCAGGGCATCTGGTTTAAAGACAGACGTGCATTTGAATATATGGCTGGAAGCCTGTTATAAGTAACTTCCTTTCGTATATCAAGATACTTAGTGTACTCGGGAATTAAGATATCACATTTATCGACAAATGCATCCCAGCCGTGTCCGTATATAGTTATTGGAATTCTGTTTTTAATTATTGTGCTTACAATCTCTTCACGGATAATACATTGCAGATATACATCTATTAGGAAATTATTGTGAAGATATTGTATTGTTGAAGAAGAATTGTCTAATATATTAAGGCTTCTAAGATATTGGACGGCTTTCTCCTGCGTAAATGAAGGATTATTAAGAAGTGCATTAAGCAGATAATCATTATCTATATCCTTAATTAGTGTATTTTTAGTGCTATTATCGTTGATATCTTTATCGTTAATATTATTATTTTGAATATTTAAGCCACTTTTGTTATATAAAAGTGCAACCTTTACAGGGTCAGTGTAAGTGCTTGTAAATAGCAGTTTTACCGCACGTTTACTACATTTATGGTATGATAAAGTGTTGTAGCTGCTGTCTGAATTAGTATCAGCCATATTGTCCTGACAGTATTTTTTAGAAATATTACTGATGGAATATTCATCAGCACTTAACGGAATAACCTTTACTTCCCTGATATGTGGGAAACTTTCCCTGATTAGCTTTGCGTGAAATGTATCAAGGCATATTACATTGTAATTGTTAAGCTGCACTTTAAGAGCCTTATAGTGGTAGAGTGGGTGGTCAAGAATGTAATGCCATACAGGAATATCAAAATTATTAAGAATGTATCCATTGTTATATTTAATACAGGGAATAGTCGTATTAATATCAATTATGGCATCTAAATCTGCGTTAAAATAAGGCTTAAGCAACATATATGCTGTATCAGCTAATGTGCCGCTTAAACCTTTGGCTGGCTTTGGAATATTAAGATGTGTAACTTTAATACCAGCATTGATGAGTTCTTCTGATATACGCTGTTCAAAATATGATGTTGAGTTGTAGCATATATCTTTATAACTTAAGAATAGAATATGTCTGTATTTGCAATTATCCATATTAATCCTCATTATAATTATAAAAGTCTGTGCATTATAAAGTCATATATATCCTGGCTTGAGTCTTTCCATTTGTCACACATATCTTTAGCCTGGTCTTCTAAAGGTACTCCAAGGTTAAGCTCAATAAGTGTGCTGTCCCCTTCTTTAACCAGAAGATGTGCGATATAAGTTCCATTGGTAGTACGATAGTAGTCAGAAGTAGTTCCAACCTCGGATTTTAGTTCGTATTTGTTCCTTGCAAGATATGAATCAATATCTTCACGTATTGCAGGTGAAATCTTAGTATAGAAAAACGCTACAGTATCTTCGCCTTCCTGTGTGAGTTTGTACTGTGTACTGTTTCTGTAATTCATTTGCTGGATAAAGGAATCTTCAACTAATGAATTAATTGTTTCCTGAAATGTAAAATATGAAGTATATTCATTATCGAGCATAAAAGTTGATATCTGTACATTGGAAAGCGGAAAATTGACCTTGCTTAACATATACAAAATCATCAGCTTATAAAGAGTTGTCGAATCGGTATTCATACATAGTTCCGTCCTTGATAAATATTATTATCTTTGAAGTGTTTATTGAGTGAGTTCAATACAAGCTTCTTGTTAGAACTCCATAAAGGAGCTTTAAGTATTGATTTGGGACCATCGCCCGTTATTCTATGGACAACCATATCAGGTGGCAGATGAGTTATTATCTGTCCTGCAATATCCATATATTCTTCTAGTGAAAGCACATTAAAAAGACCTTTATCATAATCCTGGCAAAGGTCAGTACCTTGTAAAATATGTAAAAGCTGTATCTTAATTCCTGATGCACCACAGTGTGCGATGTAGTCAGCAGTATTTAACATATCAGTCATATTTTCATTGGGAAGCCCTGCTATCATATGGACAATTGGACGTATTCCAATAGAACGAAGAGTGCTTACACACTCATCAAATGTCTTAAGAGGATACCCACGCCTTATATAACGGGCAGTGTTCTCGTTGGTAGTCTGTAAGCCTAATTCAACCCATACAGGTTTTATTAAGGAAAGCTCAGCTAATAAATCAAGAACTTTATCATCTATGCAGTCAGGTCTTGTAGCTATAGATAAAATGTCTATGTCATCACGCCTGATAACCGGCATATAAAGATTACGCAGATAATCTATATCAGCATAAGTATTAGTAAAGGACTGGAAATAGGCGATAAAATGACCGCCATTATATTTGTTCTTTATTAATGCTTTGGCATTATCTATCTGTGTGTTAATATCCATATCGGATTTTCTGCCGCCTGCGAAGTCGCCTGAACCTCCGGCACTACAGAATATACATCCTTTTGTATCAATTAGCCCGTCACGGTTAGGGCAAGTCATTCCACCGTTCAGGGCTAATTTGTAAAGCTTATGGCCATATTCTTTTTGAAGAAATTCGTTAAGGGAATAGTAATATGGTAACATATATTACTTAATTAAGTCCATAACGGCTTTGGCAACAACATCGGTTACCTTAGGGTCAAATGCTTCTGGTAAAATATTAGTATCTGAAAGTTCTGAATCTGGAATAAGGTTAGCAATTGCTAATGCTGCGGCAAGTTTCATTTCCTCAGTTATCTGTGTAGCACGTCCCTGTAATGCACCTTTGAATATACCAGGGAATGCGATGACATTATTAACCTGATTAGGAAAATCTGAACGACCTGTACCGACAACTCTTGCACCAGCGGCTTTCGCAACATCTGGCATAATCTCTGGAACAGGATTGGCCATAGCAAATATAATAGCATCCTTGTTCATAGTCTTTACCATATCAGCAGTAACGATATTAGGAGCAGATACACCTACGAATACATCAGCACCGGCTAAAGCATCAGCAAGTGAACCAGTCTTACCTTCAAGGTTAGTAACGTCCATCATAGATTTCTGCATCCAGTTAAGACCTTCACTATTCTTAGAAAGAATACCAGATTTGTCGCACATAGTAACATTTTTAAAGCCGTAGGTAAGAAGAAGCTTAGTAATAGCAACACCGGCAGAACCAGCACCATTTATTACAACCTTACATTCTTCCTTGGTCTTTCCTGTAACCTTTAAACCATTGATGATACCAGCTAATACAACGATAGCTGTTCCGTGCTGGTCATCGTGGAATACAGGAATATCAAGAAGCTCTTTTAATCGGCTTTCTATTTCAAAGCATCTTGGAGCCGATATATCTTCAAGATTAATGCCGCCAAATGCAGGTGCAATATTAACAACAGTCTTAATAATCTCCTCTGTATCCTGAGTATCAAGACAGATAGGAACTGCATTAACACCACCAAATGATTTGAATAACACAGCTTTACCCTCCATAACAGGCATAGCGGCGTGTGCACCGATATTTCCAAGACCAAGAACGGCACTTCCGTCAGATACAACAGCAATAGTGTTAGACTTTATTGTATATGTATAAGCGGCTTCTTTATCTTTGGCAATAACCTTACAAGGTTCTGCTACACCAGGAGTATAAGCAAGGGCAAGATCTTCTCTTGTCTGAATCTTCATTTTAGGAGTTGTTTCAAATTTGCCATTCCATTCTTCATGGAGTTGTAAGGCTTTCTCTGCATTAGTCATAATATCTAATCTTCCTTTCAATTATAGTGCTATTCACAGCAACTTATATAATAACATATTGCTATGACTAAAAAAAGCATTTTTAGTCTTTTCTTTTAGAATAATACGTTGTATAATTAATTTATCTTTGATGCGATTTCTGCATCATTTCCCATTTAATTAAACTATGACTAATAATAGAGGTGGATTATATGAAGGCAAAGTTAGAAACATTGTCAGTTAGTGTATTACGCGAGTTTGCGAAGGACAAGAATATAAAAAATATATCAACAATGAGAAAGAGTGAACTTATTGATGCAATTATTGCTGCAGCAGAAGGAGAAGAAAAGAAAGAGCCGGCAGAAGTTGAAGCTGTTGTTTTTGAAGATGCCGGAGCAGAACATGATGTAGCAGGAATATCGGATGAGTCACACCATAAAAGTGAGCAGTATGTTAAAGAAGATAAGAAAGATAATTATCATGCACAGCCAAGACAAGAACATGATGCTCCATTGGCAGATGGAATACTTGAGGTTTTATCCGATGGTTATGGATTTATAAGATGTGAGAATTTCCTTCCGGGAGAGAACGATGTATATGTTTCACCATCACAGATAAGAAAGTTTAATCTAAAGACAGGAGACATTATACAGGGACCAAAGAGAATGAAGGCATCAGGAGAGAAGTTTTCAGCTCTTATGTATCTTGAGACGGTCAATGGAAAAGATCCGTCAGTTGCACAGAGAAGACCTGCATTTGAAAGTCTTACACCAATTTTTCCTAATGAAAGAATTCATCTTGAAAAGAATTCAAGTACAGTGGCAATGAGAATGGTTGATCTTATATCACCAATAGGTAAAGGTCAGCGAGGAATGATTGTTTCACAGCCAAAGTCTGGTAAGACAACACTTCTTAAGCAGATTGCCAATGCTGTAACTAAGAATAACCCTGAGATGCACCTGATTATTCTTCTTATTGATGAAAGACCTGAGGAAGTAACTGATATCAAGGAATCAATCGTGGGTGATAATGTTGAGGTTATATATTCAACATTTGATGAACTTCCGGAAAGACATAAGAGAGTATCTGAGATGGTTATTGAAAGAGCCAAGAGACTTGTTGAACAGAAGACAGATGTAATAATCCTTCTTGACAGTATCACAAGACTTGCAAGGGCATACAACCTTACAGTTCAGGCAAGTGGACGTACACTTTCAGGTGGTCTTGACCCTGCAGCACTTCATATGCCTAAGAGATTCTTTGGTGCAGCAAGAAATATGCGTGAGGGTGGAAGTCTTACAATTCTTGCAACTGCGCTTGTTGAGACAGGAAGCAAGATGGATGACGTTGTATTCGAGGAATTTAAGGGAACAGGTAACATGGAACTTGTTCTTGACAGAAAGCTATCAGAAAAGAGAGTGTTCCCTGCAATTGATATAGCAAAGTCAAGTACAAGAAGAGAAGATCTTCTTCTTAATAAGGAAGAGCAGGAAGCTGTTGATATAATGAGAAAAGCACTTAATGGATTAAAGACAGATGAGGCGGCAGAGAGAATTCTTGATTTGTTTGTCAAGACAAAGAATAACGAAGAACTGGTAAGAACAGTGAATAAGAACCATTATATCTAAAGTATAGTTTCTTTTTAGAACTTTTTGAAAAAATGCTTGCATAACATGTCGCATCGTGATACAATATGAAAGCTGTTTATGACAGATAAAGAGGTCATTGTGTCTAATGCGCATAGAGCCCATCGGGACAGAAAGGGAATCTAAGGCGGAATTCACAATTGTAATACTTAATAATTTGTAAAGAGGTGAAATCATGAGAGAAGGAATCCATCCAGCTTATTATCAGGCAAAGGTTGTTTGCAACTGCGGTAACGAGTTCGTAACAGGTTCAACAAACGAAGAAATCCACGTAGAAATCTGTTCAAAGTGCCATCCATTCTACACAGGACAGCAGAAGGCATCATCTACTCGCGGACGTATTGATAAGTTCAACAAGAAGTACGGAGTATCAAACAATTAATTTTGAAATTAAGGTTGAGGTTTTTCGGGACCTCAACTTTTTTTGAATGTATACATAACATTTTAGAAAGGTATGGTTAGTGATATGAAGCCATCAGGAATTGGGGGACAGGCTGTAATTGAGGGAATTATGATGCGTAATAAGGACAAGTATTCTATTGCGGTCAGAAAACCCGATAATGAAATAGAAGTTGTCGTAAGAGAAAGCAGACTCATAACAGAGAAGCATCCATGGCTTAATCTTCCGATAATCAGGGGAATTGTTAATTTTGTTGATTCACTGGTCACTGGAATATCAACAATTAACTATTCAGCGTCTTTTTATGATGATCCTGCAGAACAGGAAAAGACTAAGATTGATGAGGTTGGCAAGAATATTCTTAAGGATAAGTTTGAATCGGTTCTAATGGCAGTAACGGTTATTTTGTCAATATTCTTTGCAATTGGATTGTTTATGGTTCTTCCATATCTTGCAGCCAGACTGGTATCAAAATACATAATTTCCAAGACACTTCTTAATTTCATAGAAGGCGTTGTGAGATTATTAATATTTGTTATATATGTATCGCTTATCTCCATGATGAAAGATATTAAGAGAACTTTCATGTATCATGGTGCTGAACACAAATGTATCAACTGCATTGAGAATGGTGCAAGACTTACACCAGAGAATGTAAAGAACAGTTCAAGATACCATAAAAGATGTGGAACAAGCTTCTTATTCTTTGTGATGTTTATAAGTATTGTGTTTTTTATATTTATAAGAGTTGATAATACGGCACTGCAGATACTTATAAGAATTCTGCTTATTCCTGTAATTGCAGGAGTTTCTTATGAGGTAATAAGATGGGCAGGAAAGAATGACAATGCATTTGTAAGAGTTTTAAGCAAACCGGGAATGTGGTTCCAGAAGTTAACAACAAGGGAACCTGACATGGATATGATAGAAGTCGCTATTAAAGCTGTTGAAGAAGTATTTGACTGGAAGCAGTTCCTTGCTGAATATTATTCAGAGGAGGAGAACCCTGTTGAGGCACTTGTTACATCTGAGGCAGAGCTTGCAATTTCAGGAAGTCTTATTCATGGAAATGAAGAGACAAGAACTATAGATATTGAAGAGCAGAAAGCTGAAAATAGTGCAGAGACAGAATTAACTCCTGAACAGAAATATATCCAGACCGGAAAAGAACTTGAATATGGTATGAATGATACTGAAAGAGATGCATTTTCTTCTGTATATGAAGTTAGTGATGAGTCAGAAAGTACTGCATATGACAATTCATATGATGATTCAGATGATGGCGGTGAGTCTTATGGATATGGTGAAGATGATCATGATGATCCATCAGCTATAGAAGGATTTGAATTCATGGATACTCCGGCATATATTGATAACTCACAGTCTGATGCAGCCAAAGCTGAGGCAACAGAAGCGGATACACAGCAGCCACAGATGTCAACCATAGTGATTACGGCTACAGGAGACTGTACACTCGGCAACAATCAGGAGCAAAGCTATGACGGAAGCTTTAATTCTTATTATGACTCAAAGGGACAGGACTACTTTTTTGGCGGTGTGAGAGATATTTTTGAGGCTGACGATATGACACTCATCAACCTGGAGTGTGTGCTATCGGATGCGACGGAGCGCGTAGAAAAGCGCTGGAACCTTAAGGGAAAGCCTGAGTACATCGGAATTATGACGGGCAGCTCCATCGAGGCCTGTAGTCTTGGAAATAATCACACATACGACTATGGACAAGCTGGACTGGACGATACGAGAAATGTGCTCGACAATGCCGGGATAGTGTATGGCTTCAATGATCATACCGGTATTTACGAGACGGCTGATGGGACAAGGATTGGAATAGTGTCGGTCAGCCTTTTGTCACAAAACGGTGACCGAGAGGCATATATCCAAAACGGTATAGCTCAGCTTCGCAATCAGGGAGCGGCGATAGTTATCGCATGCTGTCACTGGGGCATAGAGGGTGACCATTACCCTAATGACTATCAGCAGGCGGCAGCACATCGTATCATCGACTGGGGAGCAGACCTGGTAGTCGGAAACCACCCTCATGTACTGCAGGGGATGGAGGTCTATAACGGCAAAATGATATGCTACAGTCTTGGAAATTTCTGCTTCGGAGGCAATAAAAATCCGGCAGACAAGAACACGGCGATTTATCAGCAGGCATTTACTCTGATAAATGGTGAATTGCAGCCGGGCATAGATGCTCAGATTATTCCATGCACCTTAAGCAGCGTAAGCTCATACAATGATTTCAGACCGACAGTGGCTTCGGGCGAAAAAGCCAAAGAGATATGCAATTTAATGAACACATATTCACAAAATTATAGTAAAATAGAAATTGATGGGCTTGGAAAGCTGCATGTAAATTAACAGTAGGTAACTATTCAGAACCACTGAGAAAAAGAAGGGCTGAATAGTTACAATATCATTTTTTTACGAATTAAGATAAAAAGCAGTCATGCAACAAAAGGCATGTACCATCATACAAATATAGTAAGGGAGCAAAGAGCAATATGTATATGTGGAGAGAGCGCAGTAAAGAAGAAAAGCATGAGGATGTAGTAAATACAGGCCTGCTGCCGCTTGATGTGGTAGAGGGATTTAAGATACGTCCGGGCTTTTTCAGAATGTACGGAGCGTGCGTGGCATCGAACGGAGTGAGCTTTACTATCAATTCTCATGGGGCAACGAGGTGTACTCTTTTATTGTTCAAGCCACAGGCACCAAAACCGTATGCGAGGATTCCGTTTCCTGATTCATATAGGATAGGAGATACCTACTCCATGCTTGTTTTTGATATAAAGCCGGATGAATTTGAGTATGCATTTTCGTTTGACGGACCATATGAGCCGGCAAAGGGACTTTTGTTTAACGAGGAAAATGTCCTTTTAGACCCATATTCCAGAGCGGTCACTGGACAGCGAAAATGGGGAGAAAAGCCGGAGGGTGGCAAGGATTTTGAGTACAGAGCCAGAGTTGTAAAAAGCAGCTTTGACTGGGGCAACATAAAGCAGCTTGAGCAACCCTTTGAGGACCTTGTGATTTATGAGACACATGTGAGGGGCTATACAAAGGATAAGTCATCTGGAGTCAGCGCACCGGGTACATTTGCCGGTTTGAAGGATAAGATTCCGTATCTTAAGGACCTTGGAATAAATGCAGTGGAGCTCATGCCGATTTTTGAGTTCGATGAGATGGAGAGCGCGAGAGTGGTCGATGGTGTGCAGCTTTACAATTACTGGGGCTACAACACAGTATCATTTTTTGCACCGAATACCAGCTATGCCTTCAACGAGGAGCACAACCACGAGGGAGACGAGCTGAAATCGCTGATAAAGGCTTTAAAGGAAAATGGCATAGAGGTCATTCTTGATGTGGTGTTCAACCATACCGCTGAGGGAAATGAGATGGGACCGTGCTTCTCCTTCAAGGGAATAGACAATAACGTGTACTATATGCTTACACCGGATGCACACTACTACAATTTCAGTGGCTGTGGAAACGTTATGAACTGTAATCATCCTGTTGTGCGCAGCTTTATCATAGACTGTCTGAGACACTGGGCCATTGAGTACAGAGTGGATGGCTTCAGATTTGACCTGGCTTCCATTCTCGGAAGAGACCAAAACGGTGCACCTATGGCCAATCCGCCGATTCTTGAGTCGCTGGCATTCGACCCGGTACTTGGCAAGATGAAGCTCATCGCAGAGGCCTGGGATGCAGGCGGACTGTATCAGGTGGGAAGCTTCCCGTCATGGAACAGATGGGCTGAGTGGAACGGCAGATACAGGGATGACATGAGAAGCTTTTTAAAGGGCGATGACGGTATGGCGGGAAATGCCATCACACGTATCACCGGCTCACGCGACCTTTACAGCCCGGAGAGCAGAGGACACAAGGCATCAGTCAATTTCCTGACCTGTCATGATGGCTTTACACTGTATGACCTTTACTCATACAATGAAAAGCACAATGAGAAAAACGGCTGGAATAACACAGACGGAGACAACAACGGACATAGCTGGAACTGTGGCGCAGAGGGCGAGACAGACGATCCAAATGTAAACGGACTTAGAAGGCGCCTTATAAAGAATGCATTTGCAGCGCTTTTGTGCAGCCGTGGCCCGGCGATGTTTTTTGCGGGCGATGAGTTCTGTAACACCCAGTTTGGAAACAACAACGCGTATTGTCAGGACAATATCATCTCATGGCTCGACTGGAGCAGGCTTGAGGAATTCAAGGAAATCCATGATTTCGTGCGTCATATGATTCAGTTCAGGAAAGAGCATCCTATACTCAGAAAGATGACAAAGCCTTCATCCTGCCAGTTCCCGGAAATCAGTGTGCACAACGGTACACCGTTCAATGCCTCAACGGATTACAAGACAAAGCTTATCGGCATCATGTATGCCGGAAGAAATGAGGAGGACACGGAGGATGATATTGTATTCTATTGCATGAATGCATATTGGGAGCCGCTTGTAATGCAGCTTCCGGTGCTTCCGAACGGAAAACACTGGCATGTGGACACCAACACCAATGCAGAGTATTTTGACGGAGAGGACTTCACGGCAAAGACAGAGCTTTTGGGTGTCAACACCATAAGAGTTCCTGCAAGGACCACGATAATACTTGTGGCAGAATAACAAAAAAACAGCCCGGAACACATTGTGATATGTGCACCGGGCTGTTTTTTGTTACGGTTTTGGCTTAGACTGTAACATTTCCCCCTTTCATTTTTCAATATATTTTATGTGACATTTGCATCAGTAGCCTGTGATGGTTATGAAGTGATACCGGAAGGCATTGTATATATCACATAATCAGTTGTGAGTTGGACAAATTTCGTCTGTGAATCCAAGAAAATAATTGGGTGTGACACCAAAAATTGTACTTAGATGGCAAATGACAAAAATGTCAGGCACTCTACGACCTGTCCTGTAGCCTGAAATAGTTGATTCTGCACAGCACATGATTTCAGAAAGAGCAATGTTGGTCAAGTTGTGGAGCCTCATCAGATAATCAAGCCTGTCAGGCACAGTTGTACTAATGGTTGATAGTTGCTTTTCTAATAGAAAGTTATTTATACTATTCATAAGTGAATTGTAACACAATAATTACAAAAATCAACAAATATCTAAAAAATACGAAAATTAAAATTACAATTTTAAATCCAGCCACCATCAAAAGTGATTATCTGTCCTGTGAGGTAATCAGGTGCAGTGATGACGGAGTAAGCCATATCTGCGACCTCACAGGCTGTGGCAAAGCGTCCGGCAGGGATTTCATCGGCCAGCTCAGCGCGTTCTGTCTCATCAAAGCAGCGGTTCATATCGGTATCTATGACACCGCAGGCTATGGCATTTACCGGAATATGCGATGGCGCAAGCTCCTTGCCGAGTGCCTTGGTAAATGCATTTATACCGCCCTTGCAGGCTGAGTATGCCACCTCACAGGAGGCTCCGACATTGCCCCAGACAGATGAAATCTGTAGTATGCGGCCACATTTATCGGCAACCATATAAGGGGTGACGAGCTTTGTAAAGTTGAAAACACCGGTCAGATTTATCGCCACGATATTGTTCCATTCCTCCGGTGTCATGTCGCTCAGTAGCCCGATATGCGATATGCCGGCATTGTTAATGAGCACATCTATATGGCCAAAATGGGAAATGGTATTCGTAACCATATCCTTGGCAAAGAAAAAGTCTCCTACATTTCCGGTGTAGCATAGCACCTCAATTCCGTATGCACAGTGAAGCTCATCAGCCAGTGCCTTTAGCCTGTCAGATGAATTGCGGCAGCAAAGTGAGAGGTTATAGCCACAGGAAGCCAGCTTTTTGGCAATGGCGGCACCGATACCGCGTGAAGCTCCGGTTATTATAGCTGTTTTATTTATGTGATTTATGTGATTGGTGTGATTTGTCTGATTTGTCATGATATTCTCCTTATAATTTATATACCGTGGTGCTAAGCCGATCGCTGCGCTGTCGGGCCGGCTTCATAGTATAAAGAAAATAATTACGTGATTAAATTACAGTTCTGCCATGGGTATGATACCTCGCTGTGAGGCTGGGCACAATAGTGTAAATTTTTATCATCTTATACAGCATAAATCATACCATAAATATATATTATGGGGTAGACAAAATTTATACATTGTGATATTATTTAATAGTTGCAAAACGAATTGCAGACGGCGTGTGGCTCAGTTTGGTAGAGCGCTACGTTCGGGACGTAGAGGTCGCGTGTTCGAATCACGTCACCCCGATTGATTGCAAGTCGTAAGACTTGCTGTATTTTTAATAGGATAGGAAATTCCTATTATGTTTTTGCTTAATATAAGGCTATGATAAGAACAAGTAATGATCAGGGAAACTGACAGAGAGTTACCGGCTGGTGAGAGGTGCAAGGGAAGCTGATCATGAATACCTCTTTGAGCTGCGCACCAAACGAAACATCCAGTAGGCTGCGACGGAACCTGACCGTTATAACAGGAGAGTATGTATGTACTTGATGAGGCAAAAGCCGTGAGGCTTTTGTGAATAAAGGTGGTAACACGAGTATAAACCTCGTCCTTTGAATAGGACGGGGTTTCTTTTTATAGCGAGGAAGAAAATCAAGCATTGTCGTATATTTGCGTAGCAAATGTACGACCAAATAACCTGTATGGCAGGTTATAGTTAATTGCTAAACTACAATGGAAAGGAAAGTAAAATGGAAATTTTAAGAACAGAAAATCTGAAGAAATATTATGACCAGAATATGGTATGCGTGAAAGCATTGGATGGCGTGGATCTGTCGGTAGAGCAGGGTGAATTTGTAGCAATCGTTGGTACATCCGGCAGCGGAAAGTCCACACTCCTGCATATGCTGGGAGGACTTGACCGCCCTACAGCAGGTACTGTGCTGGTAGATGGGAAAAAGATCTTTGACCTGAAAGAAGAAGAACTGACTATTTTCAGAAGAAGAAAGATCGGTTTTGTGTTTCAGGCATATAATCTTGTTCCGGTGTTGAATGTGTATGAGAATATTGTACTGCCGATCCAGTTAGACGGCAGCAGAGTGGATGAGGCATTTATAGAGCAGATAATTGAAGTACTGGGTCTTACCGAAAAGAAAAACAGTCTGCCGAATCAGCTCTCCGGCGGGCAGCAGC
>OHUE01000992.1_pt1 | contig 13246 bp, 10 predicted proteins | sample 1579111 | NCBI WGS metagenome assembly OHUE01 (sample SAMEA3879524, study PRJEB24766) | human gut metagenome | biome: human-associated habitat; feature: feces | place: USA | collected 1985/1987 | reverse complement strand
ACCGTTTCTCATTTGACGGTGGATGAGATGGCTGACCTATACGGCTTTGACGCAGGACAGCGGGAATACCTTGCCGAGCTGCTTAAGGATGAGAACAATTCCCTTTGGGCGGCAGTCCTTTACGGCATCCGTTATAGCGAGGATCAGATCGTTACCGTCGCTCTTTCTCAGGTGGGCAATGTGGGCGGTGAGCCGTATTGGTCTTGGTATGGCTTCGGAAGCCGTGTGGAATGGTGTGCTTGTTTTGTAAGCTGGTGCGCCGATCAGTGCGGCTATATTGACACCGGGGTTGTGCCGAAATATGCGGGCTGCGTGAACGGCGTCCAGTGGTTCAAAGATCGTGGACAGTGGATAGACGGCTCTGCCGAGCCTGTTCCCGGAATGATTATTTTCTTTGATTGGGATAACAAGGGTTCGTCGGGTCCGCAGGATGGACAATCCGACCACACCGGTATTGTCCAAAAAGTCGAAAACGGTATCGTTTATACCGTTGAGGGAAACTCCGGTGATAGCTGTCGGGTAAACCAGTACAGCGTAGGTCACTACGAAATCCTCGGATACGGAGTACCGAACTACTAACAAAAAAAGCCACCGACTCACTTTTGATGTGGGTCGGTGGCGCTTTTTTTGTTTACGGGTTGCATTTCTTGCAGGGGTCATATCCTTGGGAAATCAGATCATCTCTGCTTCCGGTATAAGTCTGCTTGTTCTTATCACTCATTTGTTTGACTGACGAGCAAGAAGGATAGTGAAACTTTTTCGTATTGACATTCAGAATGTAGGTGCTTTCAACATTTTGGGCTGGAGGATTAGATTGTTCGGTTTGCTTCGGCGGTTCTGTTTGTTGAGTACCAGCGAATGAACTATCCCCAGTTGCGTAGTTTATCGAAATGTCTGGCTGGACATTGTAGCAATATACATTAAAGCAAATGCCATCTCCATTGTCCTCAACAGAGTATGCTTCCAGCAAAACACCGCTTGCAAGGAGATTGTTGCCCTCAAAAATTGGCGTCGAACGATAAAGGATATGATTTCCGGTTTCTTTCACATAGTCTGCAACCATATTCTCGAATGGCAGCATTCCCTGAATGTTTAGATAGCGAGTTCCGGTTATGAGATTTTTCGTGTTGGCATTTTCACCGGAAAGCTGATAGCCGATCAAGTGGCAACGATTATAGAGGTATTTTCCATCTACATTATCGTATTTTACAGTATGCCAACCTGTTGGTTTAACACTTCCGATAGAGCCTCGTTCTTCGGTCGGCATTAAATCTTTTCCGATTGAAGCTACACAAACGCCACATCGCCCCAACGAGTCAAGTTCACTGTAATACTCGTATGAGTTGGTTGTATAGTCACTCTCGGTAAAATACGGAATGTTGTTATTGATTACAACATAGGGCGAACCGGAATAAGCAGGTATCTCGCTAATGGAAAAGGAAGAATTGCTTTCTTTAGCGGGGGCAGTCGCATTGCTTGTCGCTGGCGACTCAGATGTTTCCGAGGATGATGGAGTATCTAAGCTTGTGTCGGATGGGGTTGTCATTCCGGCAGAGGAATCCGAAATGGTATATCCCGGCGATACTGTTGGCGGCTCAACCGTACCTCTTTCAGAAATACATCCGGCTATGATAATACAAGTGATGAGCGCCACTGAAGCTGCGATAGAGCCAATGGCAATTTTCTTTTGCCGTGCTTTCTTTTTCTGCGCTGCTTCTTCCGCAGTTTTAAGAGAAGATAATTGCTTTTCGTATTCTTCTAAACGCTCAGAATTGCGGGCAGAGAGTTTCTTCTTATGGCGGAGCTTCTCAATCTCTTTCTCAAAGTCCGCTATGCTCTTTGGCTTTTTAGAAAAGAGGCTCATCTGACATACACCTCTTTCGTGATCTTTTCGTGAGAGGTGCCGACAAAGTCAAGTGTGGTTTCGAGCTTGTAATCGTTTGCGTAGTCAATGTCAAAATAAAAATCTGCGGGGTAATCTCGGTTCCATTTATAAATGACCAACTTTGAGATCTTTTCTTTGAACTTTGCAACAGATGTGTTTTCAACAAAACAATAGTCTTTGGCATCGGCGTCAGCTAAAAAGCTATCGCTGATGGAAACGCTACATTCTGCTTGAGAAAATAATGGATCAGAGTAAGGTGCAATCAATAAAGAAGCCCCATTGATAGTTTTCAAAATATCCTTGACAACATTAGCATCTCGACTTTGCCGACGATGGTTAAACATCATCCCATTCGCATTATCTAAGCAAACAATAACAGTCATAGCCCCCCCTCCATCTTCATCGCACAAACGCTAACAGACCTAAAATAACGCTATAGGTGTGATTATTATAGCAGATAATCAAGAAAACTACAACCAGTAGAGTTAGATTATGCCTATACGACCGTGTATAGCGTGCGTGTTGTCGATTATAATACTAATAGTGCGATAGTAACGCTGAAGGGGGTGGTTCCCGTGGACATCGAAACGATTGGTCTGAATATCAGAAAATGCAGAAACGCAAAAAAGATGCGTCAGGAAGATTTGGCACAGAAAGCGAATGTGAGTTCAAATTATATCAGTGCTGTCGAGAGAGGCGTAAAGATACCGTCAGTCGAAACGCTAATTGATATTATGAACGCACTCGGTGTTTCTGCTGATATGATATTTTGCGATGTCATTGATGCGGGTGTAACTGAGAAGAATAATCAGCTTGACGCAAAAGTTTCTCAGCTGTCCACCAAGGATAGAAAGACCGTCTATGATGTACTTGATCTCTTGGTTAGAGATTTGTCCAAATAACTTCAAAGTTCGGCTTTGCGCCGAACTTTTTCTATACTGGAACAATTAAGAAAGCAGCCGGAAACGGCTGCTTTTCCTTTACGCTGATGAAGGGTGATAAGGTTGTCGAGTTGCTGAAAGAAAGCACCTATCAGAATTTGTTCCGACCTTTGTGGCAAGATAACTGGGAAATCAACAAGGATACTTTGGTTGAGATGCTTGATTGTGCCACCAGTTGCCTTCTTATCTACATAGTCCATTAAAAAAGGCGCTTTTAGGTATTGAAAAAGATACCTCTCATCAACATTATTTGCATCCTTAATTTGAACATTGAATACCCCTGCATTAAGTGTCGCAGGCATTGATAACCCCTGAACATACGCCACTTTTCCGAGCGTTCCATCTTTTGTGATGAGAATGCTGCCGTTATGAATTTGAATGTTTCTGTCTTGTTCATACCGCTCTCGTTCAACATAGTGACAAGTCGAGAAGTTAATGGCTCCATCATTGAAATCGGTTCCTGTTATAAGCATATAGTCGCCGCTATCTAAAAACTCCGAGGTTCTGAGGTTTTGCCATCCAATTCGGGCGTGCATAGAAGTGAGTTCAGATAACTTACGCTGTTCCCAAGAAAATGTTGAAGCGGTGAAGTTCATAGAGATACAAGCCCGAAAAAAGCTGAATAAAAATACACATTTACGCTGATGAAGGGTGATAAGGTTGTCGAGCTGGCGAAAAACGCTGACAATTCGGTCTTGCTCTGTTCTTGAAGGATAAGCTATCGTCACCTCTTGAATATCAGTGTTATGGATATGAACGACAGACTTTCCTTGTGCCTTTTTAGCAAGTTCCTTTTGCGGTTCTCCATTGGAGATAGCAAGAGCTAAAAACAATGGGTTTATAAAATCAAATGGTCTGAGGATATTAAGGTCGCCACCCAGCAAAACCCCTGATTTTTCAACGGCTGACGCTCGTGCAATATCCTCTGCGGTTTCCCCTGATGCCGGGACTATGACTTCGTTTCCTTGACTATAAACCGCACCATTTCGGGGAAATGCAAAAGTGTCCACTTCACTGATTGCAAACTGGTACTTGGTGTAAAGTCTGCCATACAGAATAATTGGGGTTCCGGCATCAGTCAAATCGCCTTTTGAGTAGCCATTTCCCTTCGAGTAGTCAGCTATATCAATAGCCTTACGCTGTTCCCAAGAAAAATCAAAAGAGCCAAGGAAACACCTTGGCTCTCTTGTTAAGACCGCATATTTTTTCATTTTTCGTCTTGCTTTAGCGGTTATGGCACTCATTACGGCATATCAACCTCAAATCCACCGGTAAGAATGAACTGCCGCAAAAGCTGATCCGTTTTCATATTGACCTTGGGCGGAATCAACTTGGTTTGTTCATATGCTTCAAAGAATGCTTTTGCTTTGGTCTTATCGACGCTCTTTTTCAGCTCGTCAAACCTGCCAAACTCATTGATAGTCGCTTCATTCAGGTTAAGCCCCATCATATTCCTGAGTTTATCCTCATCAAGACCGAAGATAGTCGCAAAACGGTGAATTTGGTCATCTTTTGCTCTAAACTGATACTCCGTGATGTAGTCACGAAGCGTTTTTCCGTCCTCGGCAATGACATCGCCTCGCTCAATGTCGTGCAGAAAGATATTTGCGTATTTCTGCTCCTCTTGCGTTAGGGCAGCAAAAGTTTTGTGAAGTTCTGCCTTTGCTTGCTCAATAGATTCCTCGGACGAACCTTCCTGTCGAATCAATTTGAGGTACTTATCGAAGCGACTGTTCATATAATCGGCATCGATAACCCCTGTGTCAATTTCAGTCAGGTATCCAACAAGATCGTATGGTATATCTATGTCTTGTGATCCGGGATCATCGGAAGAAGCAGCGGAAAGCTCTTTATAGCGCTGTGCCAAAATCAAAAATGCGTTCTCATCGAACTCCATTGTAATTTCAATCGAATTTCCACTTTCCTCGTCCTTGAATGAGTAGGTGTGTTTGTCCCACCTAAATCCTTGGATTTTAGCAGCTTCAAGGTATCCGTTGAAATCTCTAAACAGCGAGGCGAACTTAGCTCTTACGGTTCCGTCCGCAGGCAACTTTTCAAAGTTAGGGATACCAGCATTCTTGAACAAATAGGCAATATCATCAAACACAGCGTTGAGCTTTCCGAGGTTGTAAGACAGTTTTTCAACGAACAGACCTATCGGTCTATCGCCGGAATAGAGCTTAACAGCTTTGCTCACATTCTGCTCCATCGTATGCGGCTTGCGATAATACCTGATGATGCCAAAAGGCTTATCGGGTCCGAAAAGTCTGTTGGTTCTGGAAAATGCCTGAATGATGTTCTCATACTCCAGTATCTTGTCCATATACAGCGTGTTGACCCACTTAGAGTCAAAGCCGGTAAGCATCTGATCCACTACAATCAGGAGGTCGAGCTGCTTCTCAGGCTCTCTTTCGACCCGCTTATATTGCTCTTTGTGGGCAAGGCGTAGAGAAAGGTCTTTTTTGAAGCGAGCGTGTGTAGCAATCGAAAAATCCTGACCAAACATCGTATTATAGTCAGTAAGGATTTCGATTAAGCCTTGCTCTTTATAGAAAGCAATCGGCTGCCCTCTGTATTCTTTGTAGTCACCATCTTCATTGCTGATATTGGGGTCAAAAAGGCAACTGATCCTAAGTTTCGGCATTGCAGCCTTCAGCAGTCGATAGTAGTCTATTGCTTCGGGGATGCTGCTCGTTGCAAAGATTGCGTGGAATTTCCCGTTGTGACTCAAAGTAAGCCAGTTTTCTTGAATATCCTCAACAACCTTGCTTTGATGCTCCGAAGAAAGGTACTGAGTTTTTGGAAGATAATCTTCAATGCCCTTGACCCACTTTCCGTCATCGCCCAAGAAGCCCGCCATCTTGACGGTGGAGGAGTCCATATACTCATAGAATATTTTTGCCTTTTGGGGATCGCTGATTGCTTCTTCTTCGGTTGCCGCTTTTGCTTTTTCCAAAGCAACCACCTTGCGGACATCCTTATCACGGAAAGTCAGGACTTTATAAGGATCAAATCCAAGCACATTCTTATCCCTGATACCATCAGCAATGCTATATCTATGGAGTTCATTGCCAAAAACATCTGTTTGGGCATTGTTTTTCTTTGCATTTTCCTCAAACACCGGCGTGCCGGTAAAGCCAAAGAAGATGGCATTGGGAAATGTTTCCTTGATGATGGATAGCATATCTCCAAAAGTTGAACGATGAGCCTCGTCAACAATAAAAACAAGCCGTTTGCCGTTGATTATTTCAATGTCGCTTGCATTAAGTCCTCCGTCCTCATCTCGGATATTGCTCATCTTCTGAATAGAGGTAACAATTAGGGTATCTGCCGTTGCGTTGCTTTTCAGCTTAGTCAAAAGGACATATGTGTTCTCTGTTGCCTGCACGGTTTCGTTCTCGTCCGCAAATGCCCGATATTCCTTGAGCGACTGCGTTCCTAACTCAATACGGTCGGTAAGGAAAATAACCTTATCAGCATCATTAGAGTTTGCAATCAACTGAGCCGACTTAAAGCTCGTCATCGTCTTACCTGAGCCGGTGGTATGCCAAATGTAGCCGCCACGCTGCTTACCGCTATCCCACTTCGTTTTAGACACAACATCGGAAATTGCGCTGGCTGCGTAATACTGGTAGCTTCGCATTACCTTCAGAACACCGTCAGCATTGTCGGCAACAGTATAAAAACCAATGAGCTGGTGCGCCATAGGGATGGACAGCAGCGAGGAGGCGATAGCTTTCCAATCGTTGATAGGTTCGTTATTGAAGTCAGCCCAATGGAAATAGTAATCCGTATTGAACTTTCCGTCAGGTCCGGGATTCGCAAAATAACGAGTTTCTTCAGGGTTCATTGCAACAAACACCTGAACGAGCGAGAACAATCCGGTAAAAACGCCCTCATATGAGTATTTCTCAATCTGATTATATGCTTGACTGACGGGGACACCGCTGCGCTTCAGCTCGATATGTATGACAGGCATACCATTGATGAGCAGCATCAAATCGCCACGACGGTCATTCAGCATTTTTGACTTGCTCGGAAAAACTGGTTGCTGTACGATCTGATACCGGCTCTGTCCAGCGGCGATTTCTCTGCGATCATATATTTTCAAGCTGATTTCAGTGCCAAAATGGAGCTTGTCGTCAGGGTTATCACGCTTGATGGACACAGTTTTTCCGTTGATAAAGCCATTGAGTTTTAACGGGGTTCTAAGTTCCGTGATCTGCTCAATAATCTGCTGCATTTCGCCATCCGTAAGAGGATAGTTATTCAAGCGGTCAATTCCACGGTTGTTATCATACAGGATCTTTGCCCAATTTCGGATGAGGTCTTGCTCGGTCGGGTTCTTGATAACTTCTTTTTCCCAGCCTTTATCCGCCAAGACTTTAATCAGGGCTTCCTCAAAGTCCGCTTCTTTTTGGAATGTCATTCGATTTCCTCCTTCCTGCGAAATTGATGTCACACGAACATCTTTTCAAGCATAGATTTCTTGATTTTTTGGAGCTTCTCCAACTCACGCTGATGAAGGGTGATAAGGTTGTCGAGTTGCTGAAAGAAAGCACCTATCAGAATTTGTTCCGACCTTTGTGGCAAGATAACTGGGAAATCAACAAGGATACTTTGGTTGAGATGCTTGATTGTGCCACCAGTTGCCTTCTTATCTACATAGTCCATTAAAAAAGGCGCTTTTAGGTATTGAAAAAGATACCTCTCATCAACATTATTTGCATCCTTAATTTGAACATTGAATACCCCTGCATTAAGTGTCGCAGGCATTGATAACCCCTGAACATACGCCACTTTTCCGAGCGTTCCATCTTTTGTGATGAGAATGCTGCCGTTATGAATTTGAATGTTTCTGTCTTGTTCATACCGCTCTCGTTCAACATAGTGACAAGTCGAGAAGTTAATGGCTCCATCATTGAAATCGGTTCCTGTTATAAGCATATAGTCGCCGCTATCTAAAAACTCCGAGGTTCTGAGGTTTTGCCATCCAATTCGGGCGTGCATAGAAGTGAGTTCAGATAACTTACGCTGTTCCCAAGAAAATGTTGAAGCGGTGAAGTTCATAGAGATACAAGCCCGAAAAAAGCTGAATAAAAATACACATTTACGCTGATGAAGGGTGATAAGGTTGTCGAGCTGGCGAAAAACGCTGACAATTCGGTCTTGCTCTGTTCTTGAAGGATAAGCTATCGTCACCTCTTGAATATCAGTGTTATGGATATGAACGACAGACTTTCCTTGTGCCTTTTTAGCAAGTTCCTTTTGCGGTTCTCCATTGGAGATAGCAAGAGCTAAAAACAATGGGTTTATAAAATCAAATGGTCTGAGGATATTAAGGTCGCCACCCAGCAAAACCCCTGATTTTTCAACGGCTGACGCTCGTGCAATATCCTCTGCGGTTTCCCCTGATGCCGGGACTATGACTTCGTTTCCTTGACTATAAACCGCACCATTTCGGGGAAATGCAAAAGTGTCCACTTCACTGATTGCAAACTGGTACTTGGTGTAAAGTCTGCCATACAGAATAATTGGGGTTCCGGCATCAGTCAAATCGCCTTTTGAGTAGCCATTTCCCTTCGAGTAGTCAGCTATATCAATAGCCTTACGCTGTTCCCAAGGGTCAGTAAATCCCTTAAAGCGAATTTCGGGGTAACTGCTGCCATTTTGAGGGAACATCTTTTCGAGCATTGACTTTTTCACATTCGTCAACTTTTCAAACTTACGCTGATGAAGGGTGATAAGGTTGTCAAGTTGCTCCAAGTAAGCGCCCAAAACTCGCTGTTCGGTTATACTTGGAATAGTTACATATGTGTTTCCCACAAGTTCTTTATTAAGATTATTTACTGTGCTACCAGCAGCAAGTGACCTATACTGGCTAAGCATTTGTGGTGTACCAAGTAGATGACAAAGGAAAGTTAAGTCAAAGACCCCATAGGTATTTCTTATGAGCAACCAACCGTCGTGAATACAGCCATCAATGCCCATTATATAGGGCTTTCCGAAACTCATAGAGTTGGAAAGAATTAAGTCACCCGGATGAACTTCTCTCGTTTTAGACAGCCCTTCGGGTCGAATTTTCTCAGCGGTTTTGGTTATGTAATTTCCTTGTGTTGGAGCATCACCAATCTTAACCCAGTTCAACCCATTTGGTGCATCCGTTATGAAATCGTCAATTGGTCTTGGTGAACCACCTCGTTCTATTTGAACCAATTCTGAGAACTTACGCTGTTCCCAAGAGGATGTATAAAAAGGATGGATCAGTTGGACAGTCAGAGAAATATTCGGGGTTGAATGAAAAAAGGCTGTCGTTGATGAAGGGTGATAAGGTGGTCGAGAGCGGCAAAGTATGAGCCTATTTGTTCTTGCTCTGCTGCCGATGATGGTAAAACCAATGGAGTGATTTTCAGGATTTCCGTGTTAATGCTTGGCATAGTTTGACCAACAGCTCTTGTTCGGATGTCCGTTTTAATACTCTCGGTTTCTAATCGTGTATGCAAAAATTTAGATGAAATATCTGTCTGAGGGCGTACTCTTAGAACTCGTCCAGAGAATAGCCAATTACTCTGAAATGGCGTAATTAGGGCATTTATATCAACTGAACCAACACGAGAGAACACAATGTCACCGTCGTCCAATGTATATGCAGTGAGCCGTTTATAGTCGGAATCAGAAACTTGCGGCAATCCATTTTTACTCCGAGGTAGGGCACCAGTCTTAAAATGTTCTGTTGTAATAATCGGAGTCCCATCGCTAACATAATCATCGGCGTGAAGTGTGCTGCCAAAAGGTCCTGTCTTAATCTCGGAAATATCACCGAGCTTACGCTGTTCCCAAGCTATCCGGTCGCAGTCGAGCTTATTCAGGTGTGAAATATGGGAAGTAAGTTTGAAATTTCGGGATTTATTGTTGCTAATTCGGGATTATATGCTATAATATAAGATGTGTTTTAGCACTTACTCGCAGGTTGAGAGAAAGGAATGATACGATGGCTGTAAGCTATAAAAAACTTTGGCACATTCTGCTTGATCGAGATATGAAGAAAAGAGATTTGCAGGAAGCTGCTGGACTCACTAAATACGCAATCAATAAGCTCAGTCGTGATGAAAATGTAAGCACTGAAGTGTTGGGAAAAATCTGCTCAGCTTTGAATTGCACGACTGACGACATTATGGAGTTTGTTCCCGACGAGAAGTGAGTCCGTTTTAAGGGACACTAATTGTTGTATCATAACAGTGGGGTAGTATATTGCCCTTAAAAAAGAAAAAGGATGGGTTCACAGGATGAATAAGCAACAGCTTGCTCAGAAAATATGGGCTTCCGCAAACCAAATGCGTTCCAAAATCGAAGCGAATGAATATAAGGATTACATACTTGGCTTTATCTTTTACAAGTATCTATCTGATAAAGAAATCAAATTCTTGAAGGAAAATGACTATGACGACGAACTTCTGAAAACCGTATCAGAAGAAGATGACGAAACGGTTAAGTGGGTTCAAGAGAATATCGGCTACTTTATTGCCTATAAAGACCTCTTTTCTACTTGGCTCTCGATGGGTAAGGACTTTGATGTTTCAAATGTCCGTGATGCGCTCTCTGCGTTCAGCCGGTTGATTTCCAACACGCACAAAAAGGTGTTTGATAAGGTATTCGACACTTTGCAAACGGGTCTTTCCAAACTTGGCGATAGCTCCGGTTCACAAACAAAAGCAATCAGCGGACTTCTGACGCTGATAAAGGATATTCCTATGGACGGCAAGCAGGACTACGATGTTCTCGGCTTTATCTACGAATACCTTATCAGTAACTTTGCGGCTAATGCTGGAAAGAAAGCAGGCGAGTTCTACACCCCGCACGAGGTATCTCTGCTGATGTCTTAAATCGTTGCAAGCCACTTGAAGGGTAAAAGCGAAATCAAGATTTACGACCCGACAAGCGGTTCGGGATCGTTGCTTATCAATATCGGTCAGAGCGTTGCCAAGTATATGACCGATGACAACAACATCAAATACTTCGCTCAGGAGTTGAAGGAGAACACCTACAACCTGACCCGGATGAATTTGGTTATGCGTGGCATCAAACCGGATAATATCGTCACTCGTAACGGCGACACTCTTGAGGAGGATTGGCCGTACTTTGACGAAAATGATCCGGTAAATACCTATAATCCTCTCTATGTGGATGCGGTCGTGTCCAATCCGCCGTATTCGCAGGCTTGGGACCCGTCCAACAAAGAGGGTGATCCTCGTTATGCTCGTTTTGGACTTGCTCCCAAAGGGAAAGCCGACTATGCTTTCCTCTTGCACGATCTGTTCCATATCAAGCCGGACGGCATTATGACAATCGTTCTTCCCCACGGCGTACTGTTCCGTGGCGGTGAGGAAGGTGAAATCAGAAAGAACCTGATTGAGAATAACCATATCGACGCCATTATCGGGCTGCCTGCAAATATCTTCTTTGGGACAGGAATTCCCACCATCATTATGGTGCTGCGCCAAAAGCGTGAGAACACCGATGTTCTTATCATCGATGCATCCAAGGGCTTTATCAAAGAGGGTAAAAATAACAAGCTCCGTGCGTCTGACATTAAACGCATAGCAGATACCTTTATCAAGCGTGAAAGCGTTACGAAGTTTTCACGAGTCGTCAGTCGTGAAGAAATCCGCAGCAATGATTATAACTTGAACATTCCTCGCTATGTTGATTCCTCCGAAGCTGCCGAGCATTGGGATGTCTATGCGTCTATGTTTGGCGGTATCCCGACAGCAGAAATTGACGAGATGAGCGAATTCTGGACGGCGTTCCCTGCGCTGAAAAAGGCGTTGTTTACCGAGAGTGGCATTCCTTATGTGAATGTGTCTACCCCTGATATTAAGAGTGCCATCAAGAGCCACCCTGATGTGGTCGGGTTTGAGAATGCTTTTAACGCTGCCTTTTCCACTTTCCCGGCATTCCTGAAAGAAGAACTTATCGACCGGATGGGAAGCATCGAAATCTCTAAGGCTGAAACCGTTCTGAGTGCTGATATTTTCGAGCGATTGAAGGAAATTCCACTTATCGACAAATATGCGGCGTTCCAGCTTCTTGACGACGATTGGACAGGTATTTCCATCGACCTCGAAATGTTGCAAACCGAAGGCTTTGCTGCAACAAAGAAGGTCGATCCGAACCTTGTCATCAAGAAAAAGGACGGTAAAGATCAGGAAGTTCAAGAGGGCTGGATAGGTCATATTATCCCGTTCGACTTGGTACAGGCGACTTTGCTCTCCACAGAAACGGACGAGCTTCACGGTTTGGAAAGCCGTTTGGCGGAAATCCCTTCTGAGTATGAGTCTATCCTTGATGAAATGACAGAGGAGGATAAAGAGAGCTGCAACGATGTTCTCACCGAGGAAGGCGATGCTTTCGTTCCGAAAGAAGTATCCAAAAAGATTAAGGAACTGAAGAAAGACCGTTCTCCTGAAAGTGTTGCGCTTCGTACACTCTTAGAAAAGGTAGAGTCTTTGGTCAAGAGCGAGAAAGAAATCAAGGCGGAGATCAAGGCAAAGAGTGCTGCGTTGCAGGCAAAAACAAAGGATACGATTGAAAGTCTGAGCGATGAACAGGCTTTGGATTTGCTCGAAAAGAAGTGGATTGCTCCTCTCATTGAGAGCATTCACAAACTACCTGATACCGTAATCGACAGCTTGGTAAGCAAAATTCAAGCCCTTCAAAACAAGTATGCTACAACTTTCTTCGAGGTCGAACAGCAGATCAGCGAAACCGAAGCAACGCTTTCGGGAATGATCGATGACCTTGAGGGTAATGAGTACGATATGCTGGGACTTAATGAGTTGAAGAAATTGCTGGGAGGTAGTGCAGAATGACGAAAAAATCAGATGCTCCCGCAATTCGCTTCAAAGAATTCTCAGACGCTTGGGAACAGCGTAAGGTTGGGGATTTGCTCATAGAGCGTAATCAACAAGCACCAATGAGCGACGAATATCCCCTTATGGCATTCATAGCAAATGAAGGTGTTGCCCCTAAAGGTGAGCGTTATGACCGAAGCGCCTTAGTTACGGACACGGTAAACAAGCTATATAAGAAAACAGAGAAAGGCGATTTCATATATAGCTCCAACAACCTTGAAACCGGCTCCATAGGTCTGAATAAGTACGGAAAAGCCTGCATTTCACCGGTATATAGCATTTTTGAGCCTACTGGCATAGCTGACTCGGATTTTTTAGGAAGAAGATTGGTCAGAAAGGACTTTATAAATGCTATGGTCAAATGGCGTCAGGGTGTCATCTATGGACAATGGAGAATACACGAGTCCGATTTTCTGAAAATTGAAATAACTGTACCGTCAGTCGAGGAACAACGGAAGATCGGTACTTATTTAGACAAACTCGACCACCTTATCACCCTTCATCAGCGT
>OHUE01000986.1_pt1 | contig 13310 bp, 9 predicted proteins | sample 1579111 | NCBI WGS metagenome assembly OHUE01 (sample SAMEA3879524, study PRJEB24766) | human gut metagenome | biome: human-associated habitat; feature: feces | place: USA | collected 1985/1987 | reverse complement strand
CGGCGCGATAAGGAAAATCAGAGAAATCCACAATCTCATCATACGGCTTCTGTCCGCCAGCCGGCTGTATATGAAGTGTAATGCTGCTGCAGTCATCAGCTATAAAATCAACACTGCGTCCTGCATGATACCAGTTCGTACCCGCCGATGCAATTCTGAATATCTTCTTTTTACCGCGCTCGATAATGTCCATATCTATCGTAGACGGAAGCCTGTTGCGGCATGCCACGATAACATCCCTTTGAATAGCATTCGCCTCCGTAAATGCACATATGCACGCCCCCTTTACATACAGGTTCTGCCCGGCAAATACCCTGTGCCTGTTACATATGCATTTTAAAAATGCATCCGGAAGCCTGGTCGTATCAAATCCCCTTCCTGTCAGATATACAGATGACGCCGCCTTTTTCCCGATAAGCTTATCGGCATCCTGCGTAAGAATGTCACTTAACATATCAAGATCAGCTGCTCCTTTGCTCTGTGCGAATTCATCCGTCAGCACGCGGTTCTCATCTTTCATATAATCCGATTCTGCAATTACCTGCTTAGAACCTATGGCTACGCGATCCATCCTGTATCCTGTAATTCCGTCATATGAATAGTCAATCAGTATGACTCCGTTTATCCAGAGATCCCTGTGCATTCCAAATGCATAGTATGCAAGACATTCCTCATGGCTTATGATCATCAGCGATGTGTCCGGCACTCCCGCACTGATAAATGCATCCCTGACAGCATCAACTATATGCCTCTCAAAATGCGGAATCGTAACACACACACGCTCAGTCTCATTACATGCACAATATCTGTATGCTGTCTGCATAATCTCCGCCACATGTCCGGCCAGCCTGTCAGGCTGTTCTGTCATCCTGTCCAGCACATCAGGATTAGCAAGAGCCATCTCTCCCGCAAACGGCACTGACTCAGGGACATTCTTAGATTTGTCGTAGAAACTCAGATGTGAATATTCATTACATATATCTATTCCAAGTATTAAGCCATCCATATGCTTCTCCCGTTACCATAAAACTGTTAATATTAATACTTAGGCTTAAAAAGCTCCTTTGTTATATAATCCTCAACGCAGTATTCATGCATTATTCTCTCAACAGAGGCCGTATCATGTGCTTCATCCGCCTTAAGCATATCATTCAGATATTCATACCTGCTATGGGAATAGCCTACATCTGCCTGTCTGCATGTAAGCAGCTGTGGCTCGGTATCGGTCTTTTCTCCGTTAAGTTCCTGTGTTATATAGTACTTTATGGAGCCGCCCTGGAATATTGTAAATGTCTTAACAAATATTCCCATAAATGCATCCTGCATTATCTCACTTGTATAATCTGTTCCGTCCTCACTGTCATCGTGGTTATCCTGCTTATAATGTATTGTAACCCTGCTGTCAGGATTGCATCTGTATTCCACAATCGTCTTATCTGCAAGCTTATACGGAAGCAGTACCTTATCGGCAAAATCAAGAAAGAACGGAAACATAATATCTCTTGTACAGAAATATCCCAGAAGTTTCATTATACGTTCCTTCTGCCCGTCATCAGGAAGTTCAAGCTGCGAATAATGCTTAAGCAGTGCAAGCCTTGCAAGATCGTTTACATTATCGTCATACTCAAGCCTGCTTTCAATTATCCTGAATATCTTCTCATCTGCTTCACGGTTCTGCATAAAACAGCCATATGCTTCATATCCTATATATGCCTCTATGACTCTTTCTCTGGCTCCCTGTTCGTAATACTCGGCAAACACTTCCTTAAGTCTCGGAGATGTACTCCGGACAAAAATCATCTGTGCAGTTATGCGTTCCTCTAATTCATAGCACTCCGTGTCGAATCCACGGCACGCATCCCATAAGGAAAGCATCTGTGAACACGTTCCGTTATATGTATTCTGTAGATATGTAAGCATTGGAGCGTCATACTTTTTTTCTTTAAAGGACTGCCAGCATATCTGTGTAAGGAACGGGCTTCCGGCTTCGAGTCCGTATTCAAGCATATGTCTGCACAGCCTGTATAATCTCTTAGGACTTACTTTGCGCGTTCCATAAGCCAGTGCCGTATCATATGCCTGAATGTATAATGCATTAGCAACACACATCTCGATAAAATATGCCGATTGCTGCTCAGTCAGCTTTCTTCCTGCCAACACAGCCGCCTTATCTGCAAATTCGTCCCCCGTATATCTGTCATGATAATACTCAATAAGTGCATCAAGGATTTCTTTTTCAAATGCCTCCGTAACCTTGCTGCTGTCAAGGAGCTTTTCACGAAGTCCCGGAGCATCTATGCCTGTTCTGTGATACTTACGGTTCTGCTCATAATAATACACTGACAGGAATATATCATCAGGGATTAAGGAATATACGCTTTCTACAGAATCAGGTATATTCATAAGCCGTTCAAGCTCATAATCGACACTTTTACATTTTCTGCTTCCGTCCTCATATTCAAATGCAATACAGCACTTTTCGGTATATATGCTTACGCACGCCACATTATCAATAAAAGGTACAACCACTTCTTCATTAAGTTCCTTATGCAGTACGATGGCATTCTTTACACTGCTGTCACTGCATGTAAGCTTATATGCAAAAAGAAGTCTCGCAACAGGTACTGCTGTCTCCTCATTAATAAGTGCATCGTTCCATATATATTTGTAAAGTATTACAAGATTATTGCTTATCTGTCCAAGCCGCAGCTGCTCAGCTGCAAACTGTTCCATCTGAGGTGCATATGTAAGCTTAACAGGGTCTGTATCCGGCAGATAATTAATTATATTGGCATACAGGAATGCTTTTTGCGTATCATTAAGCTGGTTATTGTAGCTGAAGTACATGAGTACAACTTTTGGCAACAGCCTGTCATAGCCGGAATCTATACTGTCCATATAGGACTCATACAATCTTGTTATTCTCAGCTCGCGCAATATACATGTCTCATATATACCAAAATATCTGCTTCCCCGCATCTGGTTACGGATAAGATGTTCACACAGGACCGTAAGAATATCATCGCTTCCATACCTGTCATACAGTCCCTGGAGTATTCTTAAATATGTCTTTGAAACACTTCGCTCAGACTGACCTATATCACATATGTGCTTTGCTGTCTTTTCTGTTATAATGTTGTATTTGCAGCCAAAATTAATTACCTGACGTTCAAATTCATCAAAAATTCTTAAGAATACCGGCTGGCTGTTTATTATAGTACACGCCTCAAGATACATTATCGGGCTGTGACACCCCGCATGATACAACTCCTTGATTCTTGCAAGCTTTATGCTCTGATTACGCTCATAATCCTTGTCAAGATAGAACAGCATCCACAGAATACGCCAGTCTGCTGAATTATAGTCATATTTTTTCTTAAGGATATCATGCACCTCGGATGTATAAGACTCATTCCTCCTGTGCACTGAATTGACATACAGGAAATAACAGTATTCTATTGAAGAAGTGTCCGCAAGGACATCTTCTCTCACTGCTTCGAGCAGCCACTCTGCATCTTCATCCCGCTCCTCTACACAGTATATCTGCGCCTGCATCAGCTTGTACAACGGATCGTGTGCAAATTGCGACATTGCTCTTTCAAGGAGCTTTGTTGACTGTTCTGCCCATTCTCTTACATCTATCCTGTGCGTTCTGAAATCTATATAGAGCTGTGTTATTCCAACTGCTGTCTCAAGCTTTATTATGTGATCCTGTGACCTTGTGCTCTGTTGTGCAGCCTGATTAGCGCCATCAGTTTCCGCTTCGTTATTCCTTATAACTTCTATTCTTCTGACTACTGCATTCTCTCCCGTTCCTACGGTTATCTTTGCATAATTACGTCCCGCATGAAGCCGGTCTTTTCTAATTATATATCCTAATTCAAACGTGTTACCTGCAAAATCTTCTGATGTTACATTCTGGTGATCTGCAGTCACAAAAGGCGCATCACATATAACAGGCGCATCAACATATCCCCATGTATTCTTATGGAGGATTATAGTATCCTTATAATCAGCATCTATCTGACCGTAATGTATTACATCATCACTGCATTCAGCGCCATTCTCATCAACTGCCTTAAGCCTCACAGGCTGCTTCTTGCGTATTGCAATAAGGAATTCCTCTATACTCATCCTCACATTGCTGCCCTTGTGAAGTGCCCTGTATATTGCAGCAGTTGCCATATCATCTTTGATAAATATTTTTTCAAAATCCGGTCTTGCAAATACATGACATGCTTCATCCGGTGATGCCTGCACAAGATTAGCAAAATGAAACAGATCATGAATAGGTCCTATGGAAGAGTCTATTGTCACACTTGCAATCCTGAATGCAAATGATGCGGAGCACTCTCCCGCATTGCTTACGATATCAAAGTGTCCTTCCAGCAGTTCTCCGGCCTCAAGTCCCGACGCATTGACCGTATAGTGCAGCACTGAATCCACGCCAAAGAAGCTGTCCTTTTCAAGGACAACTCTCGGATTATCGGAATACACAATACCCTTTACATAATCGTGGCTTCCGGCTATCTTCAATTCCCTGTTCTGTATGCTTCCAACACATATCTGTGCCTCAAGGTCATCCGATACAATTGTAACCTCCGGGCTATCATACATGAACTCTCCTCTGGCATATCTGTTCAGTGTGTCTTTCACGATCTGCGCTTTCTCCTTTTTATGGTTGATGTTCTTATAAGACTTCCGGTAAGTATTGTTACCGATCTTGGCGGTGTAATAATCTGTCTTCCCTCAAGCTTAGCTGTGTTATCAGAATCAGTACTGAGGATTATCTTCCATTCATTCGGCTCCGGAAGATCCGGAAGTGCCAGATGATGCGGTTCCCAATGCAGATTATATGCAACATATATAACTTCATCAGCCGGTTCATTCTTTACATATCTTGAGCAGTACATAACTCCTATATGCCTGTCATAGCTTTCCATTCTTGAATACCACGCATTATCACCATGATATGATATATCCGGATATCCGCATGATAATCCGTCTGCAGCCGTCAGTTCGGAATCCATATGCATAATCTTGTGGCTCTTCCTGAAATCTATAAGAATTCTTACAAAATCAGTTATTGAGCGTGCCTGCACAGATTCCTTCCATTCAAGCCATGTTGTCTCGTTATCTATACAGTATGGGTTATTATTGCCTGACTGCGAATTACCGAATTCATCACCTGCAAGTATCAGAGGTGTCCCCTGTGCGGTAAAAAGCATTGCAAATGCATTCTTTATCTGCCTTGTCCTGAGCTCGTTAATCTTCTTCTTTCTTGATGGGCCCTCTATGCCGCAGTTCCAGCTGTAATTAAAGTTCTCACCGTCCCTGTTGCCTTCGCCGTTGGCCTCATTATGCTTTCTGTCATAGCTCACCAGATCCATCATTGTGAATCCGTTATGATTGGTAACATAATTAATGTCAGCTGCATCCGCCGGATTGGCCCTGAGAAGCCTTGCAAATGTCTGCAGCTGGTTCTCATCGCCTTTGAGAAGCCTCTTGGCAGCCTCATCAAATCCGGTATTATAATTTGCCATATGTTTTGTGCGCTTAATCCGGCATTCAGCCTGATTGTGTATTCCCGGCCTGCCGTTATCCCAGTAGACAGTTATTATCTTGGTTGAGCCAAGCACCGGATCATCCGCAGCCGCTGAAAGCCTGCACTCATCGCAGTAAATATGGAATCCGTCAACATGATAATCCATAACCCAGTATCTGAGGCAGTCTTCAATCAGATATGATTCTTCATGCGTAAAATACATCTCCATAACAACTTCAATTCCATTAGCATGAAGAGCTTTGACCATATCCCTGAATTCATCCGTATAGCTCCCGTTATAGCTTCCTTCGCTGCATGATGCTGCACAGTATGCTGCCTTAGGTGCAAAGTGGAATCCTCCAAGATAACCCCAGTAATTAACGCAGCCGCTCTTTTCAGGCTTACGTGAACTGTAGTGCTTTTCTTTATCGGAAGCGAATCTTCCTGCCTCATCAAATTCATACGCCGGCATCAGTTCTATAGTTGTTATCCCAAGTGATCTGAGGTAAGGTATCTTATCGATAATACCTGCAAATGTCCCCCGTTTGGACAGTTCAACGCCGCTTGTCCTGCTCTTTGTAAAACCTCTTACATGAAGCTTGTAAAATATGCACTCGTCATATGGTATACGCGGAAATCTGTCATTCTCCCAGTCGTATCTGTCACTCTGTATCTTTGTAATATATTTTATATCACGGATGTTATGCCCGAATTCAGAACATCCTGACAGGTTAGCTGCATAGTCATCACGCACCATTGTGCCGTTATGCACATATCTGTAGCTGCATCCGTCTATGTCACCGCCTGTAATCTCTACGGCAAAAACATCTCCGAACCTGTAGGCTTCATCCATGTCTACCGTAAAAAGCGGACTATCGTTTTTATCTCCCGATGCTGTAACAGGATATATCTCAAGTGTCAATTCGTCTGTGAATGAACGCACAGCAAAATTATATCCGTCTTTTACCTTTGTAACCCCTAATTGTAATGGATTTCCATATACAGCTTCCAATTCAGTACTCCTTGTCATAAAGACGAAAACCGCCTAATTATGAGTATTTTACCACATTTTTAATTTTTTGCATAGCACAAATAAAGTTCGTATTGACTAACTTCATATTGTTTTGTTATAGTCTACATCAGTTATTCAATTACTTTGTGTATGAGGGAGTAATTCGCACAGGTATGCCGGTTTGTATCAGGCTGATTAATTACATTTAATTGCTTCTGTGTGGTTTGTCAACATACTGGTCACCGGCCTGGCAAACCTTAATGAATGAGACTCATGTGCATTAATTCAATCTGCTTGTACGGATTGAATTAATGCATATGAGTCTCTTTTTTATTATGCATATTATTATGCATACAAGCTGCCGGCAGATGACGCAACTAACTACAAAAGGAGAATGTCACATGTTTATTGAATTATTAATAATTGGTGTAGGCCTTTCAATGGATGCTTTTGCAGTATCTGTCTGCAAGGGACTTGGAATGGAGAAAGTTAATAAAAAGCAGGCATTTATAATCGGTCTGTACTTTGGCGGCTTTCAGGCTCTTATGCCATTAATCGGATGGGCTCTCGGTATTAACTTCCAGAAGTATATAACATCCATTGATCACTGGATTGCTTTCATACTTCTTGCTTTCATTGGCGGTAAGATGGTCTTCGAGGCAGTTCATGACAAAGACGAAGATACCGTAACCGTGAAAGACCTCCCGCTTGACCACAAAGAAATGCTTATGCTCGCTGTTGCTACAAGCATTGATGCCCTTGCTGTCGGCATAACATTTGCATTTCTTGAAGTACCTATCGTAAAGGCCATAACAATCATAGGATGCACAACATTCATTCTCTCAATTGCAGGTGTTGTTATCGGTAACTTCTTTGGTACACGTTATAAGAAAAAAGCTGAGATTACCGGCGGTGTCATTCTTATACTTATAGGTGTCAAGATACTTCTTGAACATCTCGGCATATTCTAAAGGATTTATTATCCGTATCCTGTTTTTGTATTCAGACTCCTTCATATGAACCGAAGTCAGGAATGAAGCTTTCAAGTGCGGTTGTGCCTTCCTGTATGAAGCCATTGACTATACCCAGATTCTGGGCATAATCGATGAGCTCCGAATATTCTTCATCCGTAACACGCCTGTTAAGTTCAGGTATATCTTTTACATTGTCAAGCGGCGTATATTGATTCATAATGCTTATATATACTGCATCGCCATAATTCTCATAGACATAATCCAGCACACGCTTTGAATCCTCAATCTGTCCCGGCAGGCAGAGATGCCGCACTATAATTCCTTTTATCATCATATCTTCTTCTATTCCAAGCTGCTTTGCTGTATCTTTATCCGCAAATACAGGATTTTCAACCTGACGGTACATCTCTTCAAGTGCTTTTGCCGCAACATCAAAATAATCTCCGGCGTATGAATACCTCATAGATAATCTGCTGTCCGTATATTTCATATCAGGAAGATATACATCTGTAAGTCCGTCCATCATCTTAAGCGTATCAACATTCTCATATGAAGAAGTGTTATATACAATGGGTATCTTCAGCCCCTGCTGCTTTGCCATGTCAAGTGCTGCAGCTATCCGGGGAACATAGTGTGATGGCGTAACAAGGTTTATATTGTTGGCTTTTTTATCCTGAAGCTCAAGAAAAATATCCCTAAGCCTCTCTGTGCTTATCTCTTTTCCGTTAAGCCCCGCTGCAATATCGTGATTCTGACAGAAAACACATCTTAACGTACAACCTGAAAAAAACACTGCTCCGGAACCGTTATTCCCCGATATGCATGGCTCCTCCCACATATGCAGTGCTGCTCTTGCAACACGCAGTCTCTCAGGCACACCGCAATACCCATTTTTCTGATTCCTATCAGCATTACACTTTCTCGGACAAAGATTACAGTTCATAATTTTTATCTCCATATCAATTCTGTTTATCTCTGATTAATCTCTGATTATATTTACGGCTGCCATTGCTTTTCCCGGCAAGTACTGCCACAGCAAATATAACCGCCCCGGCTGCCGCCATCACAGTTCCTGCATACAGCATCCACACCTGATACACAGAACCTGTTCCCGCAATATCCATTATACCACGCAGCATGCTGCTTACAGTAAGCGCCGCGACACCTGAATTATATATGCATTCCGCAATATCCGCAACCCTGCCGGCATCCGTTTTTTGCCTTATAATGCCTGCCACAATCTCCACAGCCACTCCCAATACAAGCGGCCACACAAAAAGCCATGTCATATACGGCGAATGCACACCATGTGCAAATATATTATATATAATTGAAAACACCGCGCAAAACAGGGTTACACCTGCATATATTGCGGCAGGCATCATAATTTTTTTGCTATCTTCCAATGTATACAATATCACTCACCGCCCTTTCACTTATTTTACTGCCATATGATGTCGGCTTATTAACAACCTCACCGTTAAACCACATCGTTGATGAACCTCCACCATCGAGATTATACGCTGTCACACAGTCCTGCCCCTTCATAATCTGTGCAAGCTGATACAGCGTAAGTCCTTCACTTGCCTCAGTCCTTCCGTCAGATACAGCCATTATATAGTGAAGCGGCGTTATCATTCCTATTGCTGTTCTTGGATTACTCTGCATTGACTGTTCAACCTCACTGTTTTCATCAACAGTTATGTTTCCGTTTTTTATAAGTCCGGGTCCAAATGAAAATATCTGGGATGCACCGCTATCCTTAAGTGTCTGTGCGGCAACCTCGTTTTCCTCTATAACATCCATATGACCATCCTCGTATATCACAAGGTCTTCCTGACTGCTGTTCCCCTGCCTGCCCTGCTGTGCAGTTTCTCTGTACAGATAACCGTTACGCATTACATAACCTTTGTTCCTGAAGCCGTAAAAATCACCGTTAATTGCAAGTATGGCATTACTGTCCTGCGCTATCTGCGATGTCACCTCCGTAACATTGCGCCCGAACGTACCGTCTGCCAGTCCTGCCCTCAGATATGAGGCATCCGCAAGCTGTATATCAGCAACATAAATGCTGGTATCATATTCTCTTAATTCACTTATCGTTATTGATATCTTATCATCCTTATAGCTGTTCTCAGTTATTACTGCCTCAGCCTTTGCTTCAATGCTCTCATCCGTAATTTCCTGAGACTGTATCGGTTCATCTGCCTTTATCCGGTCCTTTGGAATCACAAATGCATCCAGCAGTACAAATGTGGAAAACGCTGCAAGCATCACTGCATATATCACTGCCCATATTTTTTTCAAATGCATACGCAAGCCCTCCCTGTATCATAATTTGTATATGAATATACTGCTGATTTGTGAGAAAAATTTGTCCATATAAAAAATATAAAATCCGGGAAGCTGACAATATACATCAGTTTCCCGGATTTTGCGCATATGCTCCATGCAATCTGCATAATATGTATACTTTTGAATTGGCAATTAGTGATGGAACAGTCTCATTCCTGAGAAGCACATTACCATATTATGGTTGTTACATGCCTCAATAACATTATCATCGCGCACTGATCCGCCCGGCTGCGCAACATACTTAACACCGCTCTTGAATGCTCTCTCAATATTGTCACCGAATGGGAAGAATGCATCTGAACCAAGTGCTACATCCGTATTCTTATCGAGCCATGCACGTCTTTCCTCTCTTGTAAATACAGGAGGCTTCTCCTCAAAGATATTCTCCCACTTGCCGTCTGCAAGAACATCCATGTAATCATCACTGATATAGAGATCAATTGTATTGTCTCTGTCAGGGCGTCCGATTCCCTTCTTAAACTTAAGGTTGAGAACCTGTGGAGCCTGACGCAGGAACCAGTTATCAGCCTTGCTGCCCGCAAGACGTGTACAATGAATTCTTGACTGCTGGCCTGCACCGATACCGATTGCCTGTCCGCCCTTAGCATAACATACTGAATTAGACTGTGTATACTTAAGTGTTATAAGAGCAATTATAAGATCAGTCTTAGCTGACTCAGGAAGCTCCTTATTATCTGTTACAATATCACCAAGGAACTTCTCGTCAATAACAACCTCATTACGTCCCTGCTCAAATGTGACACCAAACACCTGCTTACGCTCAATCGGAGCCGGCTTATATGAAGGGTCGATCTGGATTACATTATAATTGCCTTTCTTCTTAGCCTTAAGAATCTCAAGTGCCTCAGGCTCATAACCCGGCGCAATAACTCCGTCAGAAACCTCTCTCTTGATAAGTTTTGCAGTGCTCACATCACACACATCGGAAAGTGATATAAAATCACCGAATGATGACATTCTGTCTGCGCCTCTTGCTCTTGCATAAGCACTTGCAAGTGGTGAAAGCTCATAATCCACATCATCCACCCAGTATATCTTACGTTCAACATCTGTAAGCGGAAGACCTACGGCAGCACCTGCAGGTGATACATGCTTAAATGATGTAGCCGCAGGAAGATTAGTTGCAGCCTTAAGCTCACGCACAAGCTGCCAGCCGTTGAAAGCATCGAGAAAATTAATATATCCCGGCTTTCCGTTAAGCACTGTTATAGGAAGTTCTCCGTCCTCCATAAATATTCTTGATGGCTTCTGATTAGGGTTGCAGCCGTATTTTAATTCTAATTCCTTCATGGTGATTCTCCTTTTGCTTAATTGCACTTACTTATTCTTATTAACAATTCTTGTCTCATACTTTCCTGTTGCAATATCAATGAATCTTACAAACAGTGAAACCTTGTTATCCTCGTTAAGGCTTGTCCATACAAGATCTGTAAATTCATCAATATCGTCAGGTATCTCAACGAGCTTTGGTTCTCCTGCGAAGCTTGGAAGCGGATTACCGTCATGCATATATGTATGGATAAAATGTCCTTCTCCGGCAACAGGTCTGTCATACGAAAATGTATATCTGTTGCAGCACTCAGGATTGCCGTTGTTGCTCTTAAGGATTGACATTGAATAGTCAAATGCACCACCCTCAATGTGCATTACACCTGAGATTCTTGGTGTATAGTTAGGACCATCCGGCTCAAACTCACGGCATCTTAAAGACTGCTCAAATGTAAGCTCCTTATCCATTCCATCATAGATAGTATCTGTCTGGTCACCATTAGTAACAATCGTTCTGTTACCAAGGACTCTTACAGGCGCGTAGATTATAAGACTTGGATCTTCAAGCTTGGATGGGTCAAATGCCTGTGTGCGGATACCCTCGCCATCCTCAACAAACACACGGTTTCTGCTGTTCTGGCTTCTTCCCATGATAAAGTATGCAGTAACAGCCTTACTTCCATCAGCACTTCTTCCGATTACGATTCCGCGTCCCGGATACGCATTACCTTTTAATTCCTGCTCAAGTGATAAACTCATATTTCCTCCTTGTTTTGCGAAGCAAAATCCGAGCTCCGTGCGAGGAGAGGAAATTTGCCTCCTTGTTTTGCGATGTCCGCATTGATTATATCTGCACAAAAAGACCGCCTGAGCGCATCTTTTAATTAATGCTGCCCAGGCGGTCGGCTAATCCGTATAAAATACACTCCCTGTAGGTTGCCCTACACAGAACATCTGTCCGATGTCTGCTTCCGCCAGTCGTGCATCACTGCTATTAGTGTAAATGATTAACTTACTTTTTGCAATCCCTTTTTTAATTTTTTTAATCAGGCACAACAACATTTTCAATTCTGTTAGCGGAAAGCCTTAAAGCCTCTGACACATCCTCTGCCGGGACGTGCATAAACTGCGCAAGTTCTTCAACCGTAACCTTGCGTCCGTACTCCTTATGTGCTGCCTCCGCTGCATCATTGACTGCATTAACCTTAGCCAGTATCTTATTGCCTGCCATCTTCTCATCAGTCTGCTCCTCAATAAGCTTCCCAATGCCTTCCTTAACACGGTCTATAAGGTATGCGTCCAATCTCTCACTAAGATCTGTCCATGCATTAATATCATCAGAATCCATCACATCAAATGCATCAAGCTGTTTCATCCAGTCGCGTCTTCCAAGCTCATCCATGACTATAACATTAGCCTCCTGGATAAGATCCATCATTGCTACACCTTTCCCCGCATAAGCCTTGACCCACTCAACAACCTGAAGGAAATAATTATTAATTATGACACCCCTGGATTCCACGTCCTTATCACAGACATCCTGCAGGATAACTGCCTGCGTTGTACGGCTTAGCGGTGCTATCGACTTAAGATCCTCAAGATACATATCGAGAAGCTGCTTTTCCTGCGCATCTGTATTTGCATCATTTTCTGAATCTTTCTTATCAGATTCGCCGTAATCAGAATCTTCATCCTTCTGTTCCTCTTTGTTGAGTTCCTTCTCCGCCTGCCTCTTATCAGCCTCCTCAATCTGTCTTTCAAATGTATGATCTGTCAGTTCGACATCCGTCAGTTCAATCCCATTGGTTTTAAGATATCCTGCAACCATCTGCCATTTGGCATCATCAAGTTCTGCATCATGACCGATACAGTCAAGTACATCTGCTTTTGTTACTTTATCTCCGTTAGATTTTGCAAATATTTTAAGATTCTCTAATGCTTCAATAAAAAGCTGCTGCTCCATTATTATCTTTCTTCCTCATTTCCGCCTGTATGGCTAATATAGCTGATATAATCTGTATTATAATAGCACATTCTCAATGTATGGGTAAAGTAATATTATCTGATATTATAAACCGTCCGATTCCTTGACAAACCCACACTCATAGCTTAAACTTTAAATATGTATGCAGGC
>OHUE01000979.1_pt1 | contig 13383 bp, 10 predicted proteins | sample 1579111 | NCBI WGS metagenome assembly OHUE01 (sample SAMEA3879524, study PRJEB24766) | human gut metagenome | biome: human-associated habitat; feature: feces | place: USA | collected 1985/1987 | reverse complement strand
GCATCCATGATGGCGGCAAAAGTTGTTGCAGCAAATATCGATGCGACCGTGCAGGATACGCTGGTAGAAGAAACATTGAAAGAAATGGGTGATTCGACATGGCAAAGCTAGTATCAAAAACATACGGTGATGCATTGTTTGAAGTTGCTTTAGAGAGCGGAAGGATGGATGAATTCCGGGATGAGGCAGTGGCAGTAAAAGCCGCTTTGAATGAGAATCCTGAGCTCTTCAAATTAATGAGTCATCCAAAAATCGTTAAAGAAGAAAAAGTAAAAATCGTAGAAGACATATTTGCAGAAAAGATTTCCGCGGAGTTTGTTGGACTGCTCCGCCTGATTGTAGAAAAAGGTCATTTCGCAAAAGTGGATACGGTGCTGGATTATTTCATTGACTGTGTCAAGGAGTATAAGAACATCGGAACCGCTTATGTGACATCGGCAATGGAATTATCCGAAGCGCAGAAAGCAGCAGTGGAGAAAAGATTGTTAGAGACTACAAAGTATGTGAAATTTGAGATGCATTATGCAGTGGATTCCGCACTGATAGGCGGAATGGTAATTCGCATCGGCGACAGAGTCGTTGATTCCAGTGTCTGGACCAAATTAAATGATCTGACACGCGAATTGTCAAAAATACAGTTGAAAGCAGGTGAATGCGCTTCATGAATTTAAGACCAGAAGAAATAAGTTCCGTAATTAAAGAACAGATCAAAAGGTATGCAGCGCAGTTAGAGGTAGCTGACGTTGGTACCGTTATTCAGGTAGCAGATGGTATCGCACGTATTCACGGTCTTGACAACGCAATGCAGGGCGAGCTTCTGGAATTTCCGGGAGAAGTATATGGAATGGTATTAAACCTTGAGGAAGACAATGTCGGTGCCGTACTTTTAGGTGCGCAGCGCAATGTCAACGAGGGTGATACCGTAAAGACCACCGGACGAGTAGTAGAGGTTCCGGTCGGTGACGCCATGTTAGGACGAGTTGTCAATGCGTTAGGACAGCCGATCGACGGCAAAGGACCGATCGAGACGAACAAATATCGTCAGATCGAGCGTGTCGCATCGGGTGTTATTTCCAGAAAATCCGTAGATACACCGTTACAGACCGGTATCAAGGCAATCGATTCCATGGTGCCGATCGGACGTGGACAGCGTGAGCTGATCATCGGTGACAGACAGACCGGTAAGACAGCGATTGCGATCGATACGATCATCAACCAGAAGGGACAGGGCGTAAAATGTATTTACGTTGCCATCGGACAGAAGGCTTCCACAGTTGCCGCTCTGGTAAAAACATTGGAAGAATTTGGGGCAATGTCCTACACGACAGTGGTTGCTTCCACTGCAAGTGAGCTTGCACCATTACAGTATATTGCACCGTACGCAGGATGTGCGATCGGTGAGGAATGGATGGAGAACGGAGAAGATGTTCTCGTAATTTACGATGACTTAAGTAAGCATGCGGTTGCTTACCGTGCACTTTCTCTTCTGCTTGGACGTTCTCCGGGACGTGAGGCATATCCTGGAGACGTATTCTATCTCCACTCAAGACTGCTCGAGAGATCAAGCCGTCTGAGCGATGAGCTTGGCGGAGGCTCAATCACAGCACTCCCAATCATCGAGACACAGGCAGGAGACGTATCAGCATATATCCCTACCAACGTAATATCTATCACGGACGGACAGATATTCTTAGAGAGCAACCTCTTCAACGCAGGTATGAGACCGGCCGTAAACGTAGGTCTTTCAGTATCCCGAGTTGGTGGAGCAGCCCAGACAAAGGCCATGAAGAAGGCATCAGGAAGCATCCGTATCGACCTGGCACAGTACAGGGAGATGGAGGTCTTCACACAGTTTGCATCAGACCTTGACGATGCCACAAAGGCACAGCTTGCACATGGAAAAGCACTTATGGAGCTTTTGAAGCAGCCGCTTTGCCACCCACTGTCACTGCATGAGCAGGTAATGACACTTATCATGGCAAACCATGGTGTGTTTGACACAATTGAGACAAAAGAGGTCAAGAAATATCAGGGCGATATCCTCTCATACATGGATCTTTCTTATCCGGAAATCGGACAGAAAATCGAAGAGAACAGAGCCATTGATGAAGAGCTCGTAAATAAAATCATGGATGCAGTAAAAGAGTATAAAGGGTAACAGGTAGTATTATGGCAAACACGAAGGAAATACAGGATCGAATAAAAAGTATCAATGATACGCTTAAAATCACAAATGCCATGTATATGATTTCTTCTTCGAAGCTGAAAAAGTCCAAAAAGATGCTGGCAGATACAGAGCCGTATTTCTTCACACTGCAATCAGAGATGAGCCGAATACTCAGGCATCTGCCTGATATGGAGGACATCTATTTCAAGACTAACGAGGATAAGCTGCCTGAGGACAGAAAGGTCGGATATATCGTAATCACAGCCGATAAAGGACTTGCGGGCTCATACAACCACAATATCCTGAAAATGGCTGAGGAGCACTTAAAGAATCATCCGAACCATTCACTTTTCGTACTCGGAGAGCTGGGACGTCATTATTTTGAACAGCGTGGAATTGAGATTGAAAAACAGTTCCACTACACAGTTCAGAATCCGACACTCAACCGTGCCAGAAATATTGCAGAAGAAATTTTGGAGCTATATCTACATAACGAGCTGGACGAAGTTTATATTATCTATACCAGCATGATAAATGCGATTCAGGAGGAAACACAGATGTCACAGCTTCTGCCACTGAAAAAGGCAGACTTCACTGTGCAGATTCCTATAGACATACCGAGGGAGGAGCTGGCACTCAAGCCATCGCCTGAGGCAGTCATGGATCGTATCGTACCAAACTACGTTGTTGGATTTGTCTACGGTGCTCTTGTAGAGTCATTTTCATGTGAGCAGAACGCCAGAATGATGGCGATGCAGTCCGCATCAAACAGTGCGAGGGACATGCTTGCAGAGCTTGACATTCTTTACAACCGTGCCAGACAGGCAGCGATTACACAGGAGATTACAGAGGTAATAGCCGGTGCTAAATCGCAGAAGAAAAAGAGAAAGTAGGCTTTTTGATGAAAACAGGAAAAATTATCCAGGTTATGGGTCCTGTTGTCGATGTAGAGTTCGAGGATGAGAACCTGCCGGCAATCAGAGACGCACTAGAAGTTTTAAATGGTGACAAAAAAAGTGTGATGGAAGTCGCACAGCATATTGGAAATAATACAGTACGCTGTATCATGCTTGCTTCCAGTGAGGGACTTCACAGAGATATGGAAGTAACAGCCACAGGCGCCGGCATCAAGACACCTGTCGGAGAGCAGACTCTCGGCAGACTGTTCAACGTGCTCGGTGAAGCTATCGACGGCGGAGCACAGCCTGATACAGAAGAAAAGTGGGAAATCCACAGAGAACCACCAACATTTGAGGAGCAGAACCCTGCAGAGGAAATCCTCGAGACAGGTATCAAGGTCATCGACCTCCTTGCCCCATATGCAAAGGGTGGAAAAATCGGACTCTTCGGAGGAGCCGGAGTAGGAAAAACAGTCCTCATCCAGGAGCTCATCAGCAATATCGCAACAGAGCACGGCGGCTACTCAATTTTTACAGGAGTCGGAGAGCGTTCCAGAGAGGGAAATGATCTCTGGACAGAAATGAAGGAATCAGGAGTTCTGGAAAAAACAGCCTTAGTGTTCGGACAGATGAACGAGCCACCAGGAGCACGTATGCGTGTAGCTGAGACAGGACTTACAATGGCAGAGTATTTCAGGGATGAGAAGCACCAGAACGTGCTGCTTTTCATCGACAATATATTCCGTTTCACACAGGCAGGTTCAGAGGTTTCAGCACTTTTAGGACGTATGCCTTCAGCCGTAGGTTATCAGCCTACACTGGCTACTGAGATGGGTGAGCTGCAGGAGCGAATCGCATCTACAAAGAACGGTTCGGTAACATCGGTACAGGCCGTATACGTACCAGCCGATGATCTCACAGACCCGGCTCCGGCTACAACCTTCGCACATCTGGATGCCACAACAGTTCTTTCAAGAAAGATTGTTGAACAGGGTATTTACCCGGCAGTAGACCCGCTTGAGTCTACATCACGTATCCTCGAGCCTGATATCGTAGGCGAGGAGCATTACCAGGTAGCACGAAAGGTACAGGAGATTCTCCAGAAGTACAAGGAGCTGCAGGATATCATCGCAATCCTCGGTATGGAGGAGCTGGCAGATGAGGACAAGGTGCTTGTATACAGAGCAAGAAAAATCCAGAAGTTCCTCTCACAGCCATTCCACGTAGCCGAGAACTTCACAGGTATCCAGGGTGTCTATGTGCCTGTAGAGGAGACTATCAAGGGCTTCAAGGCCATCATAGATGGTGAGATGGACGAGTATCCTGAGAACGCATTTTTCAATGTCGGAACAATCGAGGACGTCAAGGAAAAAGCAAAGACTATGCAGCAGTAAAAGCATAAGGAAGGACAAATCGTATGGCAACAAATACATTTTATCTAAAGGTAATAGCTGCTAACAGAGTGTTTTACTCAGGAAGATGTCGTTCCATAATAGTCCCTGAGTTCGATGGCCAGAAGGAAATCCTCGCCCACCACGAGGATATGGTCATAGCCGTCGATGAGGGCGAGATGAGATTTCAGCCGGAGGGCAGTGACAACTGGGAGTACGCGGTAGTGGGAATGGGCTTCGTAGAGATAGTCAACAACCGTGTGACACTGCTTGTCGAGACAGCCGAGCATCCGGAGGAAATCGATATAGCAAGGGCAAGAGAGGCAAAGGAGAGAGCTGAGGAGCAGCTTCGCCAGAAGCAGAGTATTCAGGAGTATTATCACTCAAGAGCTTCGCTGGCCCGTGCCATGACACGACTGAAAGCAACTTCAGGAAAATAATAAATGTTAATAAATTACAAAAAAGAGGTTGTGACAACCTCTTTTTTGTTTACATTACACATGAAATGAGTTACAATGGCTATATAGGTTAGTAATATGGTCATAGAAGACAGGTGGGAATATGAGGATAGTATATGGACTGGGAGTATTGATGGAAGCAATACTGATTGCACATTGCGCAATCGGTTCCTTTAAAAAACATGACAGACTTGGTAAAAGTGTGTGTATATATGAGACGTTGACATTTGCCTGCGCTATAGTCTTTTTTGTTTTTACATTTGTGCCGGGGCACACTGTTACAGTACTTGCGAAAGGGCTTACTATGGCTCTGTTTGACTGGATGCTCATCGCTCTTATGTTTTATACACAGTATTATACAGGTGCTGTAAAGACTTTCAAGGGAGTGCAGGCTGCTTCCATGATATTTGCGGTGCTGGACACATATATGCTTATAGAGAACACCTGGACTAATAAGATTTTTGATATAGAATCCATAAAAGCTGAGAATATTAAGGTGGTATTCAATAATGACAGCCTATGGTACAGGCTGCATTTTATATTCACATATGCGTTTGTGATTCTGATTATTTTTACATATCTGTATATGATTATCAAATCATCGCGCATGTACAGGGAGGCATATGGGGCTATAGCGGTAGTTATCTTTATCGGCTTTTCGTTTGACATTGCTACTATAGGTTCGGACTCCATATATGACCTCACCATGATTATATATGGTGCTATAGCTATTATCATATATTACCTGACATACAGATATGTGCCGAATGAGCTTATAGAAAATATGCTCTCTCTTGTGGTCCGCGATATGAACAATGGTATCATCTGCTATGACAGAAAGGGCAGGTGCATATATTACAATGACCTGATGGAGGCTATTTACAGACATGGCGGCAATATGTCTGTTTATGAAAGTAAATATAGTCAGTGGATTGAAAAGCTGGGAGATGACAGAAGGGACAGTATGACCTTCCAGACAACAGATATTGAAATAAACGGTGAAAAGCACTACTTTGAGATTGCTTACAAGCGCATATATGATGAGAGCAATCGCGTTATATGTGATTATTTTGTATACAATGACCGTACACAGATGTATGAGTCGTGGGAGCAGGAAAAGTACAAGGCATCGCATGACAGTCTGACAGGACTTTTGAACCGTGACCAGTTCTATGAGGATGTGCACGATATGGTGAACAAGTATCATGACACAACCTTCTACCTGATTTGCAGCAATATAAAGGATTTCAAATTCATCAATGAGATATTTGGAATGGAGAAGGGCAATCAGGTGCTCATAAAGCAGGCGAAGCTCATGGCATCGAATCCATCTGAGAGGACCATTTGTGCAAGGCTTATGAATGACCGCTTTGCGCTGTGTCTGCCAAGAGAAGAGTTTGATGAAAAAAGAGTGGCAGATTCAGTCAAAGAACTGCAGCGTGAGTTTTCGGGCAATTCTTTCCATCTGCATACATACATGGGTGTGTATGAGATAAGAGACAGGGATGAGGCTGTCAGCATTATGGTAGACAAGGCTAATATAGCGGCAGACACCATAAAGAATAATTACGACTGCTGTGTGGCATACTATGATGAGCATCTGCTTGAGATATCAATAGAGCAGAGACGCCTGCTCGGTGAATTTGAGCCGGCACTGCAAAAGGGTGAGTTTGTCATGTATTTACAGCCACAGGTGAACCGTGATGGTGCTGCAAAGGGCGCAGAAGCGCTGGTACGCTGGGCTCATCCGTCAAGAGGCATCCTGACACCGTATGCTTTTATTGATATTTTAGAGAACGCAGGTCTAATTTACAAGCTTGACCTCTATATATGGGAAAAGGCGGCACAAAAGCTTGCAGAGTGGAAGGAAAAGGGATACGGAAGCTATCATATATCTGTAAATATATCTACAAAGGACTTCTACATTATAGATATATATGAGACCTTTACAGGGCTGATTAATAAATATGGCATAGCAGCGTCCAATCTGCATCTGGAGATTACAGAGACAACGCTGATGACCGATTTTGAGAAGAATATGAATATCATCCACAAGCTTCAGGATGTAGGCTTCAGGGTGGAGATTGATGATTTCGGAAGCGGTTACTCATCACTCAACATGCTAAAGGACATCAGTGCTGATGTACTGAAAATCGATATGGGCTTCCTTCGCAAATCTGAGAACGAGGTCAAGGGACAGGATATATTAGAGAGTATCATCACGCTTGCAGGCAAGATAGGCATGGACGTCATCACAGAGGGTGTGGAGACGAAAAAGCAGCTTGATATGCTTACAATGATGGGATGTCATGAGTTCCAGGGATATTATTTCTCAAAACCGGTACCGGTATCTGAGTTTGAAGAAAAGTATCTGGTATAGCTATCATGTATATCTATTATGTATATCCAATATATATTTTAGGTATTGTGCAAAATTTAATACACTGTATATTTGGGGCGGGTATTGAAATATCCGCCCTTTTTTTCTATAATAATAAACCGTGTGGATTGCTGTAAATATGTAATTGCTGTGGGTCACACGAGGGTGTGGCAGCTAACAGCGAATATGAGAAAAAGAGGCGAAAAAATGACTGAAAAAGAAAAAATAAGGATTCAGACATCAGAGACCTTTTTGCTGAGTGCGATTCTGGCACTTTCCGGAGGCTTTCAGGATGCCTACACCTACAACGTGAGAAATGAGGTGTTCTCGAATGCGCAGACAGGAAACGTAGTGCTGATGAGCCAGCATCTGATGATGGGTGAATGGATGAAGGGACTATCGTATCTTTTCCCAATCCTTTCATTTGCACTCGGTGTGCTTGTGGCAGAGAGAATCGGGCATAGATATAAGAAGGCAAAGCGCATCCACTGGCGTCAGATAGTGGTGATGATAGAGATAATCATACTGTTTGTGGTCGGCTTCATACCACACAGATACGACATGATAGCGACCATGCTTGTATCATTCAGCTGTTCTATGCAGGTGCAGTCCTTCAGAAAGGTAAACGGCTACGGCTATGCCAGCACCATGTGCATCGGCAACTTAAGAAGCGGCACAGAGAGCCTGTCAATATATCTGCGTGACAGAAATATCGGGGCACTGAAAAAGACCGCGCACTATTATGGAATCATTCTGATATTTGCAATAGGAGCAGGTATAGGCGGAGTGTGCTCACTGCACATAGGAATACGCGCTATATGGGCTTCAAGCGTGCTGCTTGCCATTGTATGTACAATGATGGTCAGGGAACACAGATAAACAGTTACAAATAGTCACGAAATATATATAACGGAGATACAATATAAAATGAAATTATTAAAGCAATTTCTCATCATACTTGCGATTTCGTTTGTAGGTGAGATACTCAAATATTTACTGCCATTGCCTGTTCCGGCGAGCATATATGGTATGGTTATACTTTTCATAGGTCTGCTGACAGGCCTGATACCGCTTAACTCTGTAAGGAGTGCAGGCAAATTCATGATAGAGATAATGCCTGTCATGTTTATCCCTGCGGGAGTGGGGCTTATGTCATCCTGGGGCAATCTTAAGCCGGTGCTCGTACCGGTGATTGTAATCACGGTTGTGGCACTTCTTACTGTAATGATTGCTACAGGACATGTTTCACAGCTCGTAATCCGTATGCAGAAGCGCAAGAGGGCTGATGCTGGAGAAAATAAATAAGATAGAGGATAATCATAATGGATAATTTGTTTCAGACATCGCTTTTTGCCGGTGTCACAGTAAGTCTGGTTGCATATCTGCTAGGTATGCTTTTAAAGAAAAAGTTTAAGCTTGCAATACTCAATCCGCTTCTCATTTCAATAGTACTGACCATCATAGTGCTTGTTGTGGCAGATGTGGATTATGACACATACAATAAGGGGGCATCGTACCTTAGCTGGTTTCTGACACCGGCCACGGTATGCCTTGCGATACCGCTCTATGAGCAGTGGACACTGCTCAAGAAAAATATAGCAGCAGTCGCGCTCGGACTCACGGCAGGCGTCATAACAAGTCTTGTGACAGTGCTTGTGTTGTCAGTGCTTATGGGGCTTTCACACGAGGACTATGTCACACTGCTGCCAAAGTCCATCACGACAGCTATCGGTATGGGCGTATCAGAGGAGCTCGGCGGATATGTGACCATTACTGTCGCAGTTATCGTCGTGACAGGTGTGCTTGGAAATATACTCGGAGAGTTTGTTTGCAAAATATTCAGAATCACTGAGCCTATATCGAAGGGACTGGCGCTTGGCGCGTCATCACATGCCATCGGAACAGCGAAGGCTATCGAGATTGGCGAGATAGAGGGCGCCATGAGCTCTCTTGCTATCGCGGTGGCAGGAATACTTACGGTGGTGTTTGCATCGGTGTTTGCAAACTTTTATTGATTTGTCTGAGTGTGTGGTGCAAATGACGGAAGCGCGAGGCTGTGCATATCTGCCTTCGCTTCCTACTACGCGGCTAAGGGCTTGTAAGAATTGTGATACAGGTTGTGACAGGTAGGACGCAACCGACTTTTACGCGCCGTCCATGGCGCGGTAACGTCTCGCCCGTGCTTCCGTGCACGGGCGTTGCTGGATTGCAAACACAATTCCAACAATCCCTAGGCCGCTTCGTACAAGCTCAGGTAGATATCGCAGCCTCGCGCTTCCTGCGCGTTGGCTTTTTCTACCATAAGATAAGTTCATTAAATAGTTATAGATGTAGACAATTGGTAAGAGTATATGTATGATTCAAGTCATATTAGTATTCTACAATCGTTGGAAAGGAATATTATGATAATTACAATTGCTAGAAAGTGCGGTTGCGATGCAGATAGTATCGGTAGAGCAGTCGCTGAGAAATATCATTTACATTTCATGGACAGAGAGGCTATTGCGGCCAGTGCCAAAGAGGCAGGCTGCTACGATGAGTATGAGGAGTTTTACAGTGAGAGACCGGTTAATTCCCTGCTTTACTCTATTGTGATGGAGACGGAGGAGGATAATGTGCTGCATGATACTCCGGCGAGGGCTCTTACATTTATTGACAGGCTGCCGCTTGAGGCCGGCTGTGAGGGATATGTGATTCAGGGACGATGTGCAAACTTTGCCTTTCAGGGAAGAGATGATGTTGTCTCAGTTTTCCTGACAGCGAATGATGCCTTCTGCGTTGATACTGTGGCTGATACACATGGAGTCTCAGTGAGAAAGGCAAAGACTGTTGTGCGTGAGACAAATGACAACAGAAAGACCTATCACAAATACTATACCGGACAGGAGTGGGGGCAGGCAGAAAACTATGATCTGTGCCTGAATGTGGCAAAGCTCGGTGTAGATGGTGTGATTGCGATGATTGACAGCTTCATACAAAATAGAAAATAGAAGTGTATATACAAAAGCCGAATCCATGGGAGTGTGGATTCGGCTTTTGGGGTTATTTTATGTGTTTTTGAAAATAAAAATTCAATGTTGGAAAAATCATATTTTATCATTGGTTGACTTTCAGAAAAAATTTATCTATTATTAAAATAAGATAAAATTGTTAACTGTTCAGTATAACTTTACAGTGGCGTGGAAAGAGGTAAAACAGGAGTAGGGAAACTGGTATGAGAAGGAAAAACAGAGGGAAACAAACGCTTAAAAAGAAGATGCTGAGTATTCTTCTGCTCAGTGCAATGTCAAGTATTCTTGCAGTAGTAATCGTGTCGTATATGACGATCCGAATGATACAGAATGACGGTATCAAGGAGAGTATGCAGATATATCTGGAGCAGATTACACGAGAGATGGACAGTGATTACTATGACATGATCGGTATTGTCAATCAGATGAGTCCCGATGGACTTATTGGAAGTGCGACAGAAAGATATTTGAGTTCAAATGATAACTATGATCGATATTTGGAGCAGAAATTTCTCAGAGAAGAACTGATAAAGCTTGGATATGTGAATACAAAGCTTCTTGGCATCACTTATTACGATCCGAAAGAGCAAAAAGAATTGATCGGAAATTTTAACGTCAGGGTGCTGGACCCGACATATCAGACAATCTCTAAAGTGGTAGTAGGTGCCGATAATACCATTCAGGCCATGCATGATTCCTATCTGGGAATTAAGGAGACACCGGTAGTATCCGTGATGCGAAGAGTTTCTTTTGGTAACCAAAAGATGCTGGATATTTATGCAGAAATTGAGCCTGATATGAGTGTTTCAGATCAGCTTAATAAAGAAAAATGGCCATATACCTATATGGAGATGGATGAAAATGGCATTGTGCAGTACAGCAATAATCCGGTGATTGTCCGGGGCCAAAAGATTTTGTCGGAATTACCGAAAAAAGAAGGATATGCTGTAACAAATCAGGAAGGATATAAAATCATGGTGTATCGCATTACCATTGGATATGCCAATGCCATTGCACTGCCGGAAAATATCTATCAGAAAGAAATGAATATGTGGAGATTGAAGCTGGTGGTTATCATTCTGTCAGCATTCGGTATTTTTTCCTGTTCTGTTATTTACCTGTACAGGTTGATATGCAAACCACTTAATCAGTTACAAAAACAGATTATCCAGGTAGGAAATGGGGCATTACATGGAGAAAGGCAGGAATATGAGATCAAGGAATTTGATGACTTGATGCACGAAGTGGAGCAGATGAAGGAACAAATCAGAAATCTGATTGATGATGTTGTGGAAAAAGAAAAAAATATTCAGCGGACGGAATATGAGAAGCTTCTGTATCAGATCAATCCTCATTTTCTGCTCAATACACTAAATTCTGTTCAGTGGATGGCCAGAATGAGCAAACAGAATAATATTATGGAATTTGTGCAGCGATTAAAAAGACTGTTGTCCTACAATCTGGGAAAAGAGGGAATGCAGACGACACTTCGAACAGAAATCGATATTGTGAAAGATTATATAGCATTGGAACAGATGCGTTACGATTTTGTGATTGAGATGAATGTGGAAGAGGGGCGTTATCTGGAACAGCCGACGGTAAGGATGCTGCTGCAGCCACTGGTAGAAAATGCCATACGATATGGACTTGGAAATGATGAAAAGATCACAATTCAGGTCTTTGAGGATAATATCAGGGGACTGGCGGGCATCACCATATTAGACAGCGGTAATGGTCTGACCCAGGAGGAAATTTATCAGATCAATGAACCATTTGACTACGATGTAAAAAAAATGCAACATGGAAACAGAGGAATCGGTCTGCGATATGTAAAAGCAATGTTGGACTCTTTTTATGAAGGAGAAACGACTCTGTTTGTAAATTGCAAAAAAGGATATGGAACCAAAATTACAATTTTGATTCCGATTCAGGAAGAACTTCGGAACAAAATAAAAATTACAGGAGTTGAGACAGAAAAAGAAGGTAAGGAGAAATGAAAGTATTAGTTGTTGACGATGATAAACTGGCAAGAAAAGGTTTGATCTCCATAATGGATTGGAAGAAATACGGATTTGAAGTTGTGGGGGATGTTCAGAACGGTCGTAAAGCGCTGGAATTTCTGAAGGATAATGAAGTGGATATTGTATTCACGGATATAGACATGCCGGAGATCGATGGAATTGAATTGATGAAAATGTGTAAAAAGGAATATCCGGAGGTGAAATTTGTAGTCTTTTCCATGTATGAAGATTTCCGTTATGCGCAGAGTGCTCTGAGACTGGGAGCTTTGGACTATATATCCAAGATAAGTTTTGAAGGGGATGAGTGTGACCGGATACTGGAACTTGTGGAAAGAAAATATAAGGAAAATCATTCCCAAAAAGAAACCAGGAATGAGGATTCCGAACTCATAAAAAGGTTGGAAAAAGCGTGGATGAACACCAGATGGATCTTCAATGACAGCGAGTTCAACAGACTGTATGAGTTAACCAGGGGAGTGGAGTTACGGACTGCTGAAAGGGTTTTCATAAAAAGCTTCCACAGCCTCCAGAAACTCACAGGAGAAGAACTGGAATTTCCATCCTTATCTTCCGTGGATTCCATGCTGGAATGGGTGAAACAATGGAAAGAAAACCTGTATCAGACATGTCTGCAGACAGATAAAACAAAGGATATCTATATGTTTGCAAGAGTGATCCTGTATACAGATGAACATATAGAAGAAAATCTGAAGTCGGAAGAGGCAGCAGCACAGATCGGAATGAGCAGAAGTTATTTCAGTACGAGATTTAAGGAGATGACCGGTGATACCTTTCATAATTATGTGATCAGCAGAAAAATGTATGCAGCTGCCCAAAAGATGGCAAAAGGAACAGAAAATATAACACAGATTGCCTCGAATCTGGGCTATGACAATTTTTATTATTTTACAAAGGTATTTTCGAAGGAATACGGATGCATGCCAACAGAATATGTAGGAAGAATAAAAAAATGTTCGATTTAATTCGGACATTTTTTTTGAATTAAAAAAAAAGCTGTGAAATCAGGAACAATATCGTCTAGTGAAAAATATGGTT
>OHUE01000978.1_pt1 | contig 13417 bp, 9 predicted proteins | sample 1579111 | NCBI WGS metagenome assembly OHUE01 (sample SAMEA3879524, study PRJEB24766) | human gut metagenome | biome: human-associated habitat; feature: feces | place: USA | collected 1985/1987 | reverse complement strand
CGAGGCCGGTACTTAAGTTGCGTCTTTTGCAACTTTATGTACCGCTGCACGAGGATACGAGCGGAAGCGTCTTACGGAATAATATGTATATTCTTATTCATTTTTAATTCATTAAGGGCAGCTACGTGCAAATAAAACTATATATGTGTATCTTACATGGATTCCTGTCTGCCGCCATCCCTCTCTATCATAATTCTAAAATCTTCGGCGCAGTTCTTAAATAAGGATAAAGTCGGTTGACAGAAGCCGGAAGTTTCATTTATCATATCAAGTAGAGTATATCTAAATCTATTATTTCAATAAAATCTTTTCATTCATTGTTCCGTTCATGTTTGGAACAGATACGAAAAATCTATAAAAAGATCAGGAAATAAAACTACATAGGGACAGAGAATTGACAGATCAAAGGGACACTTATACTTATTGTTGTGTACAATCCAGTGAAACAATATGCGTTGGAGCGATAACAGGGGCTTTTATATGTGTACCGGAAAGGGAGGTTGTTTATGCAGGAACAGAAAGTCGAACAGGAAATTGATATCACGAAATTATCGAATGAATTTACCTACAGAAAATACATGATGAGCAGGGACTCCGTACGGCATTTATTTTCTAAATTAAGTGTTGCGGAATATGTCGCACTGCAAAGTATAGAGGCGATCAGCGGAGATTCCGCTATTTATGGAGGAAAGGCATATCTGACCGATCTATCGGTACGTATGCAGATGAGTATCCGTAAGACATCAAAGGCAGTCCGGGATCTCAGAGATCGCGGTTATGTCAAATGGTCACATGATGGAAATGGTACGGACGGAACTTATGTAACGATCACGGATGCCGGTGCGAAACAGCTTCATGAGCAGGAAACGATCATTAAGGACTTTTACGGAAATGTAATTAACAAATTCGGCAAAGAGAATATGATCAATCTGTTGATCCTGATGAAGGAGCTGGATACGGTTATGGAGAGTGAGATTGAAGAAATGCAGGTGGTGAAGAATGATGATGAGTCTGATGAAAATGAATGAGTATGTGGCAATACAGGAAAAGATATGCGAGAAAAATGATTATATCGCACCAAGATTATATGATGAATATGGAGTAAACCGCGGACTTCGCGATGACCGCGGAGTTGGTGTATTGACCGGTCTGACGAACATTTCAAAGATTGTATCCTCTAAGGTGCAGGATGGCAAGAAAGTACCTTGTGACGGAGAACTTTGGTACAGGGGTTATCGGGTGGAGAATCTGATCGGAAGCCTGGGAGAAGATGAACTGGGATTTGAAAAGGTGGCATATCTCTTGCTGATGGGTGAGCTGCCAAATGCAGAGGAACAGCATGAATTTGAGAAGATCATCGGTGGGCTTCGTACGCTGCCATCGAATTTTACAAGAGATGTTATCATGAAAGCGCCGACAGAGGATATCATGAATTCCATGACACGTAGTATCCTGACGCTTGCATCGTATGATAAGAATGCAAAGGACACCAGTGTGAATAATTCTCTGCGTCAGTGTATCCAGCTGATCAGCGAATTCCCGATGCTGGCTGTATATGGATATAATGCATATAATCACTATGTAAAGAATGACAGTATGTTCATCCATCGTCCGGCAAAGAATCTGTCAACGGCTGAGAATATTCTCATGCTGCTTCGTCCGGATAAGAAATATTCCAAGGTAGAGGCAAAGGTACTTGATACGGCACTGATCCTTCATATGGAGCATGGTGGTGGTAATAATTCAACCTTTACAACAAGAGTTGTTACGTCCTCCGGTTCTGATACCTATTCCACAATGGCGGCTGCTATGTCATCCTTAAAGGGACCAAAGCATGGTGGTGCCAATATCAAGGTTATGGAAATGATGGATAATATTCGCGAACATATAAAAGACTATGAAGATAAAGATGAGATAGAAGCATACTTAAGCAAGATACTGAACAAGGAAGCATTTGACAATAAGGGACTGATCTATGGTATGGGACATGCCGTATACTCCCTGTCAGATCCGAGAGAGCGAGTGTTCAAGGATTATGTCGTTAAGCTGGCTCATGAAAAGGGCAGGGAAAAAGATCTCAGGTTGTACGAGAACATAGAGGAGCTTGCCCCGGAGTTGATCGCAAAGCAGCGTAAGATCTTCAAAGGTGTAAGTCCAAATGTGGATTTCTACAGCGGATTTGTATATGATATGCTGGGAATCCCGATGGAGCTTTACACAGCGATGTTTGCAGTCGCACGTATCGTTGGATGGAGCGCACACAGGATCGAGGAGCTGATCACGAATAACCGGATCATGCGTCCGGCATATATGAGTATCATGGAGAAAAATCCCCAGATATAAACAATAGCCAAAAACAAAGCATAGTTTATAACATGAAAACAGACAGTTTATAAGGCCCGTTGAGGTTCTTATAAACTGTCTGTTTTTATGTATGGATCGTTGTATCAGTTATAAAATAAATCAGATAATACAGAAGAAAATTTACAGAAGGAAATATATAGAAGGAAATATACAGAAGGAATCCGCATAAACATATATTTTACATAAATAGAAAAGCAACGGATCACATATACTTAGAAAGAAATGTAAAATTTCCAGATGCTTTTCAGGGGTTATCAGAAAGAACCGGAAATAAGGGAAATTATTTTGGGGATGCCGGTAATACATTGAAAATAAATGATTTTACCATGATTTTACAAAGAATTTTCAAATGCTTGATAGCGACAAAAATCGGGATGGTGTAAATTGAAGAACAGTGAAGTAGAAGAGAGATAGATGACGTATGAAAGTAACATTTGAAGAAGTAAAAAAGAACAAAGCGGTTCAGACATATATAAGGATGGCAGATGAGTCTCTGCGCGCAATGGGATATACGGAGCATGGATTTGCACATGTAGAACGCGTGGCAGAGACAGCAAGGGAGATATTGTTGACGCTTGGCTATTCAGAACGTGAAGCGGAGCTTGCGAGTATCGCAGGGTATCTTCATGATATCGGAAACGTTGTGAATCGGGAAGGACATGCACAGTCCGGAGCAGTTATGGCATTTCGAATATTGGACGATATGGGAGCGGATCCGGAGGACACAGCTGTAATTATAACAGCAATTGGAAATCATGATGAATCAGCGGCATTTCCGGTAAATCCGATCGCAGCAGCATTGCTGATCGCGGATAAAAGTGATGTGAGAAATTCAAGAGTCAGAAATACGGATATTTCATCCTTTGATATTCATGACAGAGTGAACTATGCCGTAAAAGAAAACAAACTGAAGATTATCAAGGATTCACATATTGAGCTGAAATTAAAGATCGATAAATCCATGTGTGCCGTTATGGATTATTTCGAGATCTTTTTACAGCGGATGATCCTGTGCAGGAAGTCGGCAGAGGTGCTTGGACTGGAATTCTGGCTTACAATCAATAAACAGCGGGTAATCTGACAGGGGGTGTATGGCGATTCAAAGAATATTTCATTACATAAAAGAGAAAATAACAGGAGCGATAAAAAGAATGAATAACGAAGAAAAGAATCTGACAAATGAAGAAGCGGCAAATGAGACAGAGAAAAATACTCGGTTTGGAAGAAAAAATAAGCAGAAGGAAGAAAATGAGAAAATACAGGAAGAGAAGCCGGTAAAAAAGGTGAATCATGTCGGACTGTATGAAAATCGTGAATTATCATGGTTGAAGTTCAATGAGCGTGTGCTGGAGGAGGCAGAAGATACCTGTGTTCCATTGTGTGAGCGGATGACATTTCTGTCTATTTTTCAGAGTAATCTGGATGAATTCTTTATGGTGCGTGTCGGTTCTTTGGAGGATCAGAAGCTGTTAAGCCAGAAGCTTCGGGAGAATAAGACGAATATGACAGCGGGAGAGCAGATCGATGCAATCTTAAAGCGTGTATCCGAGTTGAATGACAGGAAGGATGCCATCTATACGTCTATTATGAAAGAGGTTGGAGAGAAAGGCGTTCATCTGACTGATTTCAAAGCTCTTACAAAATCGGAGAGCAAATATCTGGAAGAATATTTTATGAAAGAGATTGTGCCACTGTTATCTGTTATGATCGTGGGAAGAAAGCAGCCGTTTCCATTTTTGAAGGGACAGGAGATTTATGCGCTTGCGGTTCTTGGAACACGAAGTGACAAGAAAAAGATCGGAATCATTCCGTGCAGCAGTTCTGTATTCCCAAGACTGATCCGGATTCCGACGAAGGATGATACTTATATGCTGGTCGAAGAACTGATCCTGCATTTTCTGCCAAAGGTTTATAAAGGCTATAAGGTTCTTGAAAAATCCGTGATCCGTGTAACGAGAAATGCGGATATTGATTTTAATGCAGTCTATGATGAAGACCTTGATTACAGAGATAAGATGGCACAGATCGTAAAGCTCAGAAAGAAGCTGGCACCTGTACGACTGGAATTATCCCGAGATATTAATGGAGATATGATAAAGCAGGTATGTGAGTATGCAGAGATGGAGGAACCGCATGTGTTCTTAAATCAGGCACCGCTTGACCTCTCCTTCTTGTTCCAGATTGAGGATATCCTGAGAAAGGATGCAACGCTTGTCTATCAGAGACGTGTGCCACAGGCATCTCCGATGCTAAAGAGCAATGAGCATATCATACCACAGATATTGGATCATGACGTATTGTTATCCTATCCGTATGAGAGCATCAAACCGTTTTTGCAGATGCTTCAGGAGGCTGCCCGCGATCCGGAGGTTATCTCTATTCGTATGACACTTTACCGTCTGGCAAGAAACAGCAAGGTGGTAGAGGCTTTGACCGAAGCTGCCGAAAATGGCAAGCAGGTTGATGTGCTGGTTGAATTAAAGGCCAGATTTGACGAGGCAAATAATATCGAGTGGAGTCGGACATTAGAGGATGCGGGCTGCCATGTTGTATATGGTATAGATGGCTTAAAGGTTCATTCAAAGCTATGCCTGATCACCAGAAAGGTTGGAGATGAGATTCAGTATATTACACAGGTGGGAACCGGAAATTATAACGAAAAGACTTCCAGATTATATACGGATCTGTCACTGATCACGGCAGATAAAAGGATCGGTGAGGAGGCAGCAAAGGTATTCCAGGCAATCCTGCTTGGTTCCGTGGTAGAAGATATGGAGCATCTGCTGGTTGCACCAAAATGTCTTCAGAATAAAGTAATTGCTATGATTGAGAATGAGATTCAGATCGCAAAGGAAGGAAAGCCGGCTTATATCGGAATCAAGATCAATTCGCTGACAGATAAGAAGATCATAGATAAGCTGATCGATGCATCCAGAGCCGGAGTAAAGATCGATATGGTGATCCGTGGTATTAACTGTTTAAGAAGCGGAATACCGGGGGATACCGATAATATTCATATTGTAAGTATCGTGGGGCGTTTTCTGGAACATTCCAGAATCTATATATTCGGAACGCATGACAGAGATAAGGTCTATATCGCATCGGCTGATTTTATGACGAGAAATACACTTCGACGTGTAGAAGTAGCAGCACCGCTTTATGATGAGACGGTAAAGAATAAAGTTCGTAAGATATTTGCAATGATGCTTCGGGATAATGTGAAAGAGAGAGAGCAGCAGCCGGACGGCAGTTATAAAAAGCTTCCGATGGTCGGACCTGTGTTGAATTCTCAGGAATATTTCTATGAGGAAGCATACAAAGAAGCAGGTGATGCCTTTCATCAGTTGCTGCGCAGGCAGGATGCGGAACAGGAAAATAAATAGCAGATAATATAAGAGAATAAGCGATAAGAATAAAACAGCTGTAGAACGCGCATAATTTCTATAGCTGTTTTATTGCTGTATTTTGTATTATTAGGTTGAAAATAGCGGGTGAAATAGATATAATAAAGTAGTCGAAACAGGTAGATTTTTAGAGAATTATTTTAGGCAACAAACCTGTCACTGATAAAAATGAGTAAGGAGTTTTAACAGCAGCATGAAGCTTTCAATTATATGGAGATTATCTGACAGGGAGGAAAAGAACCTCATCACAGGAAACAGCCTGCAGAAGCAGCTGGAGGATTATACAGGTGATATTCAGCTTTTGATCTACAAGGGAAACGGACAGACATTTGAGGAGACTTTGACAGGTAAAAATCTTGATATTTCTATATATGATATAAATAAAATCCCAGAGAACAGTAATATATTTGAAGACGCAAAAAGTCATGTAACAGGTGATTATGTTACATTTACGGATAGCGGTGACCGGTGGTCAGACGGAGCATTTGTACGTCTTGTAGCAGAACTTGAGATGCATAATAAAAGTACGGTTATTATGCTGAAAAAATGCGGCCCAGATGGGTCTGTTGATGCATTTGCAGGGGATACGACAGGGAAAAAGGTGATCGATCAGGTGCTTCGTAAGAAATTCCACTGCCATCCGTTTTATTTTGGTGGAACAATTCTACGTACAGATAAAATGAATAAACTGGAATTCAAAAATGAATATAAGCAGGCAATGGAACAGGCCAGTATGCTGGATATCTGTGCAAAAGAAAAGAATGTATTATATATCAGCTATATCACATATTTGCGTGATATGGATGAAAATCAGCCATATGCAAAGAATCAGACGGATCTGTTCCGGACATTCTGGCTGCCATTTCTTGCAGAGCTGCAGACTCAGTATGAGACAGTTCCGGTATTTATTCAATATCATTTGATGCATGTGTTAAAAGGCTTTATAGAGCAGAATATGACGGATTGCGGATTTGGAGAAACTGATCCTGATCGCGAAGTGGTGTTTTCCGAGATTAAACAGCTGCTTTCATATGTAGAAGATGATGTTATGCTGAACTGCTACAAATTGAAGGAAACACAGGTTCCGGATATTGTAAAGATGTTTTATGGAAAATTAAAGTATGACGAAGAATATGTCTTTGAGAAGAAGTATTTTGATGCAGAAGCATATTATGGATCGGCAAATACGATCCTGGATAAGATAAGTAATCTGAAGCTTCAGATCGATCAGATCAAATACAGGGATGGAAATTTGTGTGTGGATGGACATGTTCATCCGATCCTTGCTGCTATGGCTGATCAGGTTTATTTTATGTTTGGTGGCAAGAAGAAAGTATTTGTTTACAGCGGCAGTTATACAGGAAAAGAGATTATGGGGCAGACGATGTATCAGGAAGCGATGATACATGTAGATATGCCATTTGAGGATCGAAAAGATTGTTATCTCTTATGTTTTGCTAATTTCGGTGATGAATCTATCAGGATTCCTTTGGGATTTGATTCGGCATATGTTCCGATAAGTGATCCAAATGTTGGAATTGAATGGAATCTTGGCGGATACAGTGCCAGATCAGAAAATGATGGTATTTATTTTTTCAAATGTTCTAATCAGGATAAATGCCAGAAAGAAAAATTATTTGAGAAGAAACTGGGAAAAGCTCGTACACAGGCTGCAAAAGAAAATTGCAGGCTCAGAAAAATGTTCTATAAAGAGACTGCAAATAAGAATAATGCAGTAGTGTTATTCATGGCTGATACGGATCAGACAGAGAGTCGTATCACGGAATTATATCAATATGCAGTATCTGAAAAAGATGGAAATGAATATTATTTTGTTTCAGAACCTGGAAGCACAGTATGGAAAAACCTGGAAGCTGCCGGGGGCAGAATGGTAGAAAAGAACAGTATGCAGCATAAACTGTTAATGCTGTTAGCAGACAGATTGATCGTATCTGTTACAGATATCAGAGGCTATATTCCATTTGACAGAGAACAGATGGATTATGTCAGGGATCTGTTGCATTTCAATGTAGTTTGTATAGGAGAGCGTGCGCAAGGAACAGATATCGTTACGGACAGATATCACTGGGAGACTCCGATCCGGCTTTATTTCTGTACATCCGAAGAACAGTTGCTTCATATACAGAAACCGGGATTCGGATTCTATGGAAGGGATATTCTGCGTTATAAAGAAGACATATCTGAAATATATAGCAGCATTAAACTGGAACTGAGCGAGGAAAAGAAACCGGAAAAGATACATTTGCTTCCGAATCAGTCAGAAGGACTTGTTGACTGTAAGAAGACCACAGAACCGGATACTACAGAACATAAGGAATGGGAATCTCAGGTTCAGGAGATGGTAGAGCTTGCAAAAGAGAACAAGGTAAAACCCGGTAGGAAAAATGTAACAGATGCTTATTACGGTCGTAAGATCGTTCCAAATACGGTTGCTCTGGTAGGACTTGGAAAAGGCGTGCGTGGTTCCATGCAGTATATCCTGAATGAACTGAATTCAAATGACTGCTTCAGGGATTTTAAGATCTATGTGCGGACGGATGAGGAAACGGATGCAACAGTTCAGACCTATATTAAGAATAATAACTGGACGCGGACACAGACCATTATAAAAGATGCACAATATATGGAGATAATAGAGTCTGCACAGTATCTGCTCACTGAGGTATATTTCCCGGTTGGCTGGGTGAAAAAGGATGGCCAGACCTATATCAATATCTGGCATGGCACACCATTAAAGAAGCTGGGACTTGCCAAGAATGCAAACGGAAAGCATAAAGATGGAAACACACAGAAGAATTTTATAGATGCAGATTATCTGTTATATCCAAATGAATACACAAAGGTGCATATGCTGGAGTCATATAAGGTAGCAACACTGATGCAGGGAAAAGCTTTGAACCTTGGTTATCCAAGAACCGGCGGAATGCTTGCAGCATCAAAAGCAGATCTGCATGAGCTTCGTGCCGAGCTTGCGCCGAACGGTGAACATCTGTATGCATATATGCCTACCTGGAAAGATTATCTGGACGTAGAACAGGTTATAGATGAGTCGAAAGAATTATTAGATTATCTGGATGCAAATCTCAGAGATGATCAGATCTTATATGTAAATCTGCATCATAAAGTCAGTGATTCTCTTGATTACAGTGTATATAAGAGAATTAAGAAATTCCCGCCGACGGTAGACAGTTACCAGTTGCTTGCGCTCACAGATGCATTGCTCACGGATTACTCCAGTGTATTTTATGATTATCTGGTGCTGCGCAGACAGATCATTCTGTATTGCAATGATTATGAATTATATCGCAAGAAACGTGGAACATACATGGATCTGATGGAGCTTCCATTTGACAAAGTGCGTACGAAAGAAGAAGTGCTGGAAGCAATTAACCGCGGAAAGACATATGACGATGAAGCTGCATATAAGGAATTCTGCGCTTATGATTCTGTGGATAATGCGAAGAAGCTCTGTAGTCTGTTTACAGGTACAGAGGAATATGTAGATGTAGAGCCAATTTCGGATCATGCGAAGAAACAGGTGCTGATCTATTCGGATTCCTGTGGAGATTCGGAAGATACCAGACGTCTTCGAACCTATATAGAATCTGACGGACATGATGATATGGATGTATTCATTTCATGTAACCGATATCTGACAAATGACAATAAGGATACAGCTTATCCGATGCTGAATAAAATACCGGTTATTGGAACTCATGATGAATATCATTTGAGTGGAGCAGGTATTGCAGCACAGAAGCTCTATGACAATAAAAAGATCACGATCGAACAGGCAATGGGAGTATGGAAATACGACTATGCGGCCGCCGGTAGACGTTTCTTTGGACAGGCGCCATTTGATCTGATCCTATTATATGATGTCGTAGATGCACAAAAGCTTCTGTCATTGACATTTATGGAAACACCAAATAAAATATTATGTATCAGTGATGACATGTTCAGGAAACTGGTGGTAGAAAAAGATCAGTTTCTTAAGGATGCCCTGAAGGTGTGCCTGCCATACATGAGGGGAGTATTTGTAAAGACAGAAGAACAGCGGATGATTTTCAAAGCCATATACGGTGATGCATATGCAGTTCAGCTTATTACAAATGAAAAAGATTTAAAGAATCTGATTGCGTTAGCTGTCAGGGATGAAGGAGAATGATATGAAGAAGGTAATTACGTATGGAACATTTGATCTGCTCCATTATGGACATATTAACCTGCTCCGCAGAGCAAAAGAGATGGGCGATTATCTGATCGTTGCATTATCAACAGATGAATTTAACTGGAATCAGAAGAAGAAGAAATGTTATTTTCATATGAAGAAAGAAAACAGCTTCTGGAAGCAATCCGCTATGTAGATCTGGTTATTCCGGAGGAAAGCTGGGAGCAGAAGAAAGAAGATATCAAGGAATTCAAAGTAGATACCTTTGTTATGGGAAATGATTGGGAAGGAAAATTTGACTTCTTAAAAGAGCAGTGTGAGGTTGTATATCTGCCAAGAACACCGGATATCTCAACGACACAGATCAAAGATGATTTAGGAAAATAAAAGGCGGTTAATCAGCATGAAGGTTCATGTGCCACATTTGAAGTTAGAGCATAAGACAAGAAGACTTGTATATGTAGGAAATGGTGCAACATCAGTAGACAAAGAATATAATAAGACAGGATCGGCAGATTGTGACCGACGCTTTGTCAGTACTATATGGAGCGGATTCTCATATCCGAAACTACAGAACCCTTTTGTAAGAGAAGATGCAGACTGTATCGGTTTTTATGCCAGAAGACGGACTCCTGCTGTATGGGAATGGTACTGTACGGATGGAAGCTGGCACAGAACAGAGGCGGATATGCCGGAAAAAATGCTGCTTCCGGTTGGATCATCAGTGAAAGAGCTGTATAAGGAAGAGAATAGTATTTATTTTGTCACACAGTGGGAAGATAAGCATGGAATTCGCGTGAACTGCGGATCAGATATATTCTCAAAGCCTTTGATGGGACATGCATTTGGTGGCATGGATGACAAGACTTATCATAATACGATGGCAGCACTGGAGCATGGGATAGGAACAGGTTATAAGGATTTTGAGATCGATTTTTCCTATACCACTGATGGTCGGTTGGTACTTAGTCATGGTTGGTCGCCGAGTAACTGCAAGTGTCTCGGAATTACATATAAACCGGATTTTGATAACATGACATATGAACGTGTGATGAATATGCCGATTCATGGGAATCCGATCATGGATGCGAGACAATTTTATGAAAGAGTAAAGGACGAACCGGACTACAGGTTTGAGGTGGATTTTCATAGTAAGAAAGATGGAAATGAAATTAAAGAAATCACAGAAATTTTGTTGGATGATTTTCAGCATGATGAGGCATTCCTGGATCGACTGCTGGTACAGGTATACAATAAGACAATGTATGAACAGATAGATTCTGTATATCTTTTTAAAAATTATATGTATCTGATTGGACGGCGGACGGAAAGGCTTGATTCCATTATTACGTATTGTCTGGATCATGGAATATGCAGCATAGCTATTCGGATGAATTATGTGAATGAGAAAATGATTCATAAAGTTCATAATGCAGGATTGTATGTATTTTGCTATACGATTAAGAAAGATGCAGATTATGCAAAACACCTGTTGGATTCCGGTGTTGATACAATCTGTACGGATTTTGTTACAGAGGAGCTGTTGGATGAGGCGGATGGGTTTGGATATTTTCCATTCTATATATGCTATAACAGTGATCGAGCTGATGTAGAAAATCATTATTCAGAAGATGTTCAAGATCAGTTTTTACAGACGAAGAAGGGAAATCTGGAGTACAAGGACAAAACGGTTTGGGAGAATGACGGAACAGGAACACTTCGTAAATGTGAATTTTCGGTTCCGGGAAAACGTTTCGTTGGTTGGAAGCTTCGCGTAACCTTAGATGGAAATACATTCTGGTATTGTAAAGATGGATTGTATCATATCAAGAAGGATTTCGATGAGACAAAGGATGTCATACCTTACATATTTGCAGATGAGGCGGTCATTCCTGTCTGGAAGGTAAAACGAAACATGAAATTAGTGATGGTAGCTATATGGGAGGATCTTGGGTGATTCTCCCATATTTTCTAGTTTTTCCGATGTTCTATCCGCCTGTGTCTGCTGTCAGGGTGGAGAGGAAAACATAAAGTGTAATTTCCGTTATGATGCCGGCACTAGCTGCCGGCACAAAGCCCTTGTCTGAACCCATAAGGGTGAGTTAGGGCGACTGACGGCAAATAGGCGTGCGGGCAGAATAGGAAATGAAACGCGTTTTCTCTCCACCCTGACCGCAGGCACAGGCGGATGGAATGCGGCATATGTTGATAGCTTGTTTTTACCAAGCACGGCTGACAGCAGGTACAGGTAAATGGAATATCGAATAACAAAGATAAAACAGGGAAGGAAATATGATTATGAAGATAGTGTTTTTGGATCGTAAGACGATAGGAGAAGATATTGACTTGACAGACTTTGAGACTTTGGGTGAGGTTGTAACATATGAAATGTCACAGCCGGAAGAAGTTCCGGAGCGGGTAGTAGATGCAGATGTTATCATCGTGAATAAGGTACCGGTAAACGAGCAGACGATCGGAACTGCTCAGAATCTGAAGCTGGTCTGCGTAGCAGCAACCGGAACAAATAATCTGGATAAAGATTATCTGGATAAACGGGGAATTGAATGGAGAAATGCAGCCGGATATTCCACCACGATCGTTGCACAGCACACATTTGCCATGCTCTTTTATCTGCTCGAAAAGCTTCGGTATTATGATGATTATGTAAAGAATGGATCATATCAGAAAAATGATGTATTTACCTGGTTTGGCGAGCCGTTTACAGAGCTTGCCGGAAAGACATGGGGCATCATCGGACTTGGAGCGATCGGAAGGAAGGTAGCGGATATAGCAAAGGCATTTGGCGCACATGTAATCTATTATTCAGCATCCGGCAGACCGGTACAGGAGGGCTATGAGCAGGTTGACCTGAATACACTTCTTCGGACATCTGATGTTATATCGGTTCATGCGCCATTAAATGAATATACCGAGAACCTGATGGATAAAGCGGCATTTGCAAAGATGAAACGATCCGCGATCTTCCTGAACCTTGGACGTGGACCGATCGTAGTAGAAGAAGATCTTGCGGAAGCCTTGAAGCAGGGCACGATCGCAGCCGCAGGCGTAGATGTCCTTCGGACGGAACCGATACAGCCGGACAATCCTTTGCTTGCTATAAAGGACAGCCATAAGCTATTCATCACGCCACATATCGCCTGGGCAAGCACCGAAGCCCGCACCCGCCTGATGCAGATCGTCCTTGACCATGTAAAGGATTTTGTTGAGACGAGATAAAATGGGTATAAAGAGTGCGTGGGCGGATTGATACCCGGAAATAATTAAGAAGATGGGTATAGTGTAAAATAAATGAATTTTATACCCATAAATAAAATGATTTTTGGGTATGGAAGATTGCTATGGGCTATAATACCCGGAAGCAAGATGGAGATAAGGGTATAGTGAAGTGGTAATCTAAAAGTAGACACCAACCCTATTATTGTAGACAATACTTTTT
>OHUE01000966.1_pt1 | contig 13552 bp, 10 predicted proteins | sample 1579111 | NCBI WGS metagenome assembly OHUE01 (sample SAMEA3879524, study PRJEB24766) | human gut metagenome | biome: human-associated habitat; feature: feces | place: USA | collected 1985/1987 | reverse complement strand
TGCCCGGGACGAGCCGCTTTTGCAGGTGGCGCACGCCATCTGTCGCTGGCACCACGAGCGCTGGGACGGCAATGGCTACCCCGACCGGCTGAAAGGGGATGAGATTCCCATTGCGGCGCAGGTGGTGGCACTGGCGGACGTATACGACGCCCTGACCAGCGAGCGCTGCTATAAGCACGCCTACGACCACGACACCGCGCTGCGCATGATCCTGAACGGCGAGTGCGGTGCCTTCAACCCGCTGCTGCTGGACTGCCTGCGAGAGTCCTCGGAGCAGCTGCGCACCGAGCTGGCCCGATCGGAGTGGGACCGGGGCTTTCGGCAGGAGACCCACCGCCTTTCCGAGGAAATTTTGCACCGGGAGGCGCTGCCCCGGGAGAACCACTCCCAGCTGCTGCTGGAGCAGGAAAAGGAGCGCACGGATTTCTACGCCGCCCAGTGCGGTGGCATCCGGTTCGACTACGACCTGCTGGCCGGCAGCGTGACCGTGTATGACTACCATGCCGAGCCTTTGCAGCAAAAAAAGGTAACCGATTTTGCGCAGGGCAAGGGACTCAGCTTTTTGAACGAACAGGATCGGCGCAAGCTTTCCAAGGCCATCAGCCGCGCCACGCCGGAAGCGCCGGACGTGGTGCTGCCGGTAATGGTGCAGCGAGATGGGAAGCCGCACCTGCACCGGATGGCGCTGCACACCATCTGGAGCGGTGCCGGGGTGCGCCGCTGCGTGAACGTGCTGGGGCACCTCACCGATGAGCAGCACCGCGTGGAGCATCAGGCAGAGCTGCTGACCGCCATCGACCCGGAGGAAGATCCCGCCCGGTTCCTACGGCGGCTGCAGGGCATCTTTGATGTGGTGCGTCTGGTAGACCCGGAGCACCGCAAGGTGCTTGCGCTGGACAGTGACGGCATCCTGACCGAAAAGCCCGGCAACTGCCACATGGTATGGAACAAGGATACCCGGTGCGAAAACTGCATCTCCGCCAAAGCCTACGCCCGCAAGACCATCCTGAATAAGATCGAGTTCAAGGACGAGGAAGCCTATTTTGTCATTTCCAAGTATATCGAGGTAGGCGGCAGGGGTTGTATGCTGGAAATGGTCACCCGGCTGACGGATGGCCGCTGGCTGGATATGGGCGGCCACCGGCTGCTGCTGGACCGCTGCAACGGCATGGAGCGCAGCGCCTTCGTAGACCCCCTGACCGGGGCCTACACCCGCCGCTATTTTGATAAGTTCCTTGCCGGGGGCGAGATGCACGGCGGCGTGGCGATGATCGATGTGAACCAGTTCAAGTCGGTCAACGACAGCTTTGGACATCTGGTGGGAGACGAAGCATTGCAGACCGTGGCCGCAGCCATGCAGAGCTGTCTGCGCCAGACCGATATCCTGATCCGCTATGGCGGCGATGAATTTCTGCTGCTGATGCCCCAGAACTGCCCTGACGGCGTAGAAAGCGTCATCCGACGAGTGCAGAACGCTGTGCAGGCAGCGCGGGTGCCCAGCCACCCGGAGCTCCGGCTTTCGGTAAGCATTGGCGGCGTGTGCAATGTGCAGCCCCTGACCGAGGCCATCCGGCAGGCCGATGCCCGGATGTACTGCAATAAAGAAAACGGTGAGCCGGTGTTATAACTGCAGCTGACAACAAAAAAGAGACAGGCGACCCTTTCCGGGAAGCCTGTCTCCTCTTTTTTTCAAAGAAATCTTTTATTTCCGCTGCCGGGCGGCGATCTGCGCGGCAGTGGGCGGGATATCGCCCTGCGCCGCTTTTTCCAGCTGGCTCAGGCGGCGATCCAGATCGGTGAGCCGCTGCGAGACGATGTCCGGCAGATCCTGCTGATCCAGATCGTCGGCGGGGTTCACCGCCTTGTTGTTGATACGCACTACCTCGGCGGGTACGCCCACGGCGGTGCAGTTGGCGGGCAGGTTGCGCAGCACCACGCTGCCTGCGCCGATGCGGGCGTTATCTCCGATAAACACCGGGCCCAGCACCTTGGTGCCTGCGCCGATAAGCACGTTGTTGCCCAAGGTGGGGTGGCGTTTGCCGGTATCCTTGCCGGTACCGCCCAGCGTTACTCCGTGGTAGATGGTGCAGTTATCCCCAATCTCGCAGGTCTCGCCGAACACGATGCCCATGCCGTGGTCGATAAACAGACACTTGCCGATGGTGGCACCCGGGTGGATCTCGATGCCGGTGCGGTGGCGGCCATGCTGGCTGACCCACCGTGCCAGAAAAAAGTGCTTGTGCTCGTACAGCCAGTGCGCAATGCGGTGATACACCAGAATGTGGAATCCCGGGTACAGCAGCATTACCTCCAGCACGCTGCGTGCGGCGGGGTCCTTGCGCTGGATGTTCCGCGCGTCCTCAAGTAAACCCATGCGGAAAACCTCTCTTTCCCATAAACACCCGCCCACGCGGCGGGGCTCTCCCTTTTACCGTATTATAATAGCACAGCAGGAGACGAAAGTACAGTGCTGTACTAGGGATTGTGGAACAAAATGGCATTTATTTTGCCGCGTGGCCCGGGTTTTGGGTAGAGTGTCCAAAATTCGGCGAGAGATGCCAGAAACCTTTTAGCACCTGATTTTGCGCACAGCCATTGACACATTTTGCGGTTCTATGATAAAATAATACGAATGAAAACGCAACCATCAAGAAAAGGAGAAACACCATGCTGTGCAGCGCCCAGAACCCGAAACTGAACAAGCAGTTCGCGTCCGGTTTTGCCGTGGCTTCGTTGTTTCCTTTTTTTGCGCAATGAGCTTTTCCCTTTGCGGGGAAAAGTTTTTTTTTGCCCGTTTTCGGGCGCCTGATATACAAAAATACCATTACAGGAGGGAACCGCGATGCTGCTGACAAACGCTGTGAACACCGAGGGACGGCCGCTGGAGATCTATGTAAAGGATGGCAAAATCGCTGCCGTAGGGCAGGATCTTTCCGCCCTTGCTGCCGAGAACGAGACGGTGGTGGATGCCGGTGGGCTGACTGTGCTGCCCGCATTTGTGGATCTGCACTGCCACTGGCGCACCCCGGGCTTTGAGTACAAGGAGGACATCGAGACCGGCAGCCGTGCCGCTGCTGCCGGTGGCTACACCTTTGTAAACCTGATGCCCAACACCAAGCCCGTCTGCTCCTCTGCCGCACAGGCCATGATGGTGGAGCAGAAGGCTGCCGAGGTGGGGCTGTGCGATGCAAACCAGACCGTCTCCATCACCGAGAACTTTGACGGCGTGAGCATCGACCACCTCAAGACCCTGCCCGCCAGCGTGAAGTTCATCACCGAGGATGGCCACGGCGTGCAGGATAACGCCACCATGGCACGGGCTTTTGCCATCTGCACCCAGAAAGATATCACGGTCATGAGCCACGCCGAGGATATGGAGATCAGCCCGTGGGATTACCGTCTGGCCGAGGATATCGAGACGGTGCGCAACTGCTGGCTGAGCGAGTACTACCAGACCCGGCTGCACATGTGCCATGTGTCCACCCGGGGCGCGCTGGACGCCATCCGCATGGCAAAGCTGCGGGGTGCACCGGTCACCTGTGAGGTGACCCCCCACCACCTGTGGTTCACCAACGACACCTGCGACTACCGGGTCAACCCGCCCATCCGCACCGCCGACGACGTGGAGGCGCTGGTGGAGGGCATCCGTACCGGCATCGTGGACGCCATTGCCACCGACCACGCACCTCACTCTGAGGAAGATAAGCTGAAGGGCATGGCCGGTATGGTGGGCAGCGAGACCGCCTTCGGCGTGTGCTACACAAAGCTCTGCAAGCAGGAGGGTCTGCCGCTGGAGCTGCTGGTGCACCTGATGAGCACCCGCCCCGCCGAGATCCTGGGCCTTGCCAAGGGTCAGCTGGAGCCGGGCTTCGATGCCGATTTTGTGCTGGTGGATCTGGACACCCCCTACACGGTGGAAAAGGAAAAGCTGCACTCCAAGAGCCACAACACCCCCTTTGACGGCGCACAGCTTTACGGCAAGGTGTTTGCTACCATCAAGGCCGGTAAGATCACCTATCAGGCCGAGGAGTAAAAAGAACGAAACCCTCTCAGACAAAGCCTTACGGTAAGGGGCTTGGCTCTCCCTTTGGGAGAGCTGCCGAACGAAGTGAGGCTGAGAGGGCGAGGACGCTTACAAGATGCGATATAACGATACCTAATATAACAGAGAACAAACAGGAGGACACCCAAATGACGAACATGGACAAACTGTACGAAGCTGTGGAAGCCCGCGGCCCGGTGTGCGTGGGTCTGGACACCGACTTCAGCTACCTGCCTGCCGATTTTGTGGACAGCACCCTGACCAAGGGCGAGAACATCGTGCGCTTCAACAAGAAGCTCATTGATGCCACCAAGGCTGTGGCCGGCTGCTACAAGGTGCAGATCGCTTACTATGAGTCTCTGGGTCTGGAGGGCATGAAGGCCTACGCCGACACCCTGAAGGCTGTGCGCGAGGCCGGTGTGCCGGTGATCGCGGATATCAAGCGCGGCGACATTGCCAAGACCGCCGAGATGTACGCCATGGGTCACTTCACCGGCGATTTTGAGAGCGATTTCGTCACGCTGGCACCCTACATGGGTCTGGACTCCATCAGCCCCTACCTGCCCTACGCCGAAAAGCAGGGCAAGGGCATGTTCGTGCTCTGCCGCACCTCCAACGGCGGCGCCAAGGACTTTGAGTACGAGAAGCTGGCCGACGGCCGCCACGTCTACGATCTGGTGGGCGACAAGCTGAACGCGCTGGGCAAGGACTACATGGGTGAGCACGGCTACTCCTCCATCGGTCTGGTCATCGGCGGCACCCATATCGAGGAAGCCACCGAGATCCGTGCAAAGTATCAGGACAGCTTCTTCCTGATCCCTGGCTATGGCGCACAGGGCGGCAAGGCCGAGGATATCGCCCAGTATCTCACCAAGGGCAACGGCGGCGTGGTCAACTCCAGCCGCGGCATCCTGCTGGCTTACAAAAAGCAGCCGGGCGTTGCCTTTGACGAGGCCGCTTACAACGAGTGTGTGAACATGAAGGAGGCCATTGCTCATGCGTGCAGCCTGCTGTGAAGCCACCGTCCTGCGCAATGAGGTCATTGCCCCGGACATCCGCCTGCTGACCGTGGTATGGCCGGACCGCGACCACGCCCCCCACGCAGGCCAGTTCTTCACCCTGCGCTCCTGGGGCGCAGACGAAGCCCCCTTCCTGTCCCGTCCCATCAGCGTGCACCGCTGGAACCCGGACAGCAGCACCATCGAGTTTTTGTATCAGGTGGTGGGCGAGGGCACCGAGAAGCTGGCACAGCTCAAGCGACAGGATACCTTCCAGCTCACCGGCCCCATGGGCAACGGCTTTGATGTACCGGAGATCGTGAGCAAGTATAAAAAGATCGCCGTGGTGGGCGGCGGCATCGGCACCGCGCCCATGTTCCAGCTTACCCGCGAGCTGGCCGCTGCCGGGGTAAAGCCGGATGTGTTTTTCGGTTTCCGCGACACCCCCTACTGCATGGAGGAGTACCGCGAGATCGCAAACCTCGTCAAGGTGTCCACCGACACCGGCGCGGTGGGCTTCCACGGCTTTGTCACCCAGCTGTACGACCCCGCCGATTACGACGTGGTGCTGGTGTGCGGCCCCACCGTGATGATGAAGAACGCCGCCCGCCTGTGTGCGGAAAAAGGCACCCCCTGCTTTGTGAGTATGGAAAAGAAGATGGCCTGCGGCATTGGTGCCTGCCTTGGCTGCACCTGCGAGACCAAGGGCGGCGAGGGCAAGAGCGTGTGCAAGAACGGCCCTGTATTTGATGCAACGGAGGTGTTCTTCTGATGGCAGACCTGAAAACCAACCTGCTGGGCTTTGTGATGAACAGCCCGGTCATCGGCGCATCCGGCACCGTGGGCTACGGTGTGGAGTACGAGGAACTGGCCGATTTTGCTAAAATCGGCGGCATCTCCGGCAAGGGCCTTACCCTGCACGGCCAGTACGGCAACAAGGGCGAGCGCCTGTGGGAGACCCCCTCCGGCCTCATCAACAGCATCGGCCTGCAGAACCCCGGCGTCCAGCACTTCATTGATGTGGAGCTGGGCGAGATGCTGGAACTCAAGCAGAAGTACGGCACGGTGGCCATTGCAAACCTTGGCGGCCACAGCGAGGAAGAGTATGTGGAAGGCGCTGCGATGCTGAGCGAAAGCGCAGTGGACATCGTGGAGCTGAACATCTCCTGCCCCAACGTCAAGGTGGGCGGCATGGCCTACGGCGTCAAGGCGGAAGCTGCCGGTGAGGTGGTGCGGATGGTCCGCGACGCCTGCAAAAAGCCCCTGATGGTCAAGCTGAGCCCGCAGGCCGAGAACATCCCCGAGATGTGCAAGGCTGTGGAGGCCGCCGGTGCGGACGCCATCAGCCTGACCAACACCTTCCAGGCCTGCGCCATTGATCTGGAAAAGCGCCGCCCGGTGTTCAACAACATCTTTGCGGGTCTGTCCGGCCCGGCGGTGCGCCCCATTGCTCTGCGCATGGTATGGCAGGCCGTGGGTGCCGTGAACATCCCGGTGGTGGGTCTGGGTGGCATTGCTACCGGCCGTGACGCACTGGAGTTCATCATGGCAGGTGCCACCGCAGTGCAGGTGGGCGCCGCAAACTTTGCAAACCCCCGTGCGATGGAGACCATTGCGGACGAGATGGCGGCATGGATGGACAAGAACGGCGTGAAAACGCTGGATGAGATCCGCGGCTGCGCCCGTCATGCAGAATAAAAACTGATATATCCATAAAATATCTACAATTATGCGCATAAAATAAAACTTAACGCATAAATTTGCAAATAGTGTAAAAGCGTGGTACAATACCACCCAAAGGAATATACACCACTGAAAAGAGAGGGAGAAGTACAATGAGTGAAGCACTTGAAATTCTGAAGAGCTGTGACGCATTTCTGGAGGGTCACTTCCTGCTGTCCTCCGGCCGGCACTCCGGCGCATACTGCCAGATGGCTTATCTGCAGCAGTACCCGGACCGCTGCGCCGAGGTGATGAAGGCTGTGGCTGATAAGGTCAAGGAGATGGATGTGGACGTCATTGTCGGCCCTGCCATGGGCGGCATCGTGTACGCCTACGAGCTGGCCCGCCAGACCGGCAAGCGCGCTATCTTTACCGAGCGCGTGGACAACGTGATGTGCCTGAAGCGCTTTGCCATCCACCCGGGTGAAAAGTGCATCATCGCAGAGGACGTGGTGACCACCGGCATCTCCTCTCTGGAGACCAAGCGCGTCATCGAAGAGGCCGGCGGCGTCTGCCTGGGCATCACCTGCGTGGTGGACCGCACCAAGCCTGAGGCTCCGTCTCCCATCCCCATTCTGGCCAGCGCCCTGAAGCTGGACCTGCCCAACTATACCCCGGAGGAGTGCCCCATCTGCAAGGAGGGCAAGCTGCCGCTGGTGCATCTGGGCAGCCGCAAGATGAAGCAGGAAGCAAAGCAGACCCTGTAAACTGAAAGCTTTTGTTGAAACGAGGAAAACTATGAACGCATATCTTCTTTTGGCAAACGGCATGGTCTTTGCCGGACAGTCCGTGGGCGCGCAGGGCGTGACCGTGGGCGAGGTGGTGTTCTCCACCGGCATGGTGGGCTTTCAGGAGACCCTGACCGACCCCAGCTACTACGGCCAGATCATCACCCAGACCTATCCCCTCATCGGCAACTACGGCATGAACCACGATGATATGGAGTCCGACCGCATCTGGGCAAAGGGCTACATCGTGCGCGAAGCCTGTACCACCCCCTCCAACTGGCGCTGTGAGGAGACGCTGGACAGCTTTTTGAAAAAGAACAATACCATCGGCATCGAGGGCATCGACACCCGCCACCTGACCCGCATCATCCGGGAGAGCGGCGTGATGAACGGCGCCATCCTGACCACCTTCGACCCCGCCGACCCGGCCAACAAGGCCGAGACCGAGGCACTGCTGGCCGAGATCCGCGCCTACGCCGTGACCGATGCTGTAAAGAACGTGACCTGTGCCGCACCCGAGGTGTTCAACCCGGAAGGCGAGACCCATATCGTGCTGATGCACTACGGCTGCAAGCGCAACATCGTGCGCTGCCTTGTCAAGCGCGGCTGCAAGGTGACGGTCATGCCCGCCTTTGCCACCGCTGAGGAAGTTGCTGCCCTGGACCCGGACGGCATCATGCTCTCCAACGGCCCCGGCGACCCCGCCGAGCCGGTGGAGGTCATCGAGAACCTCAAGCACATCTTTGAGCTGAACATCCCCACCTTCGGCATCTGTCTGGGTCACCAGCTGTCCGCACTGGCAGCCGGTGCCAAGACCATGAAGCTGAAGTACGGCCACCGCGGTGCCAACCAGCCTGTGACCGACTTTGAGTCCGGCCGCACCTTTATCACCAGCCAGAACCACGGCTACGCGGTCGTGGGCGAGGAGCTGCCCGCCGAGATGGGCGAGGTGGCACAGGTGAACGCCAACGACGGCACCTGCGAGGGCATCAAGTACAAAAAGTGGAACTGCTTTACCGTGCAGTTCCACCCGGAAGCAAACGGCGGCCCCAAGGACACCGAATTCCTGTTCGACCGCTTCCTGAACAACGTCAAAGCAGCAAAGGAGGCACGCTGAAATGCCGAAGGACCCCAGAATCAAAAAGGTGCTGGTCATTGGCTCCGGCCCTATCATCATTGGTCAGGCTGCGGAGTTTGACTACTCCGGCACGCAGGCCTGCCGCGCCCTGAAAGCAGAGGGCATCGAGACTGTTCTGCTGAACTCCAACCCCGCTACCATCATGACCGACCCGGACGTGGCCGACCATGTGTATATCGAACCCATGACGCTGGAAGTCGTGGAGCGCATTCTGGACATCGAAAAGCCGGACTCCGTGCTGCCCAACCTCGGCGGCCAGATGGGTCTGAACCTGTCCATGGAGCTGGCACGCTCCGGCTATCTGGACCGCACCGGCATCCGTCTGCTGGCCTGCAAGCCTGAGACCATCGACCGTGCCGAGGACCGCGAGCTGTTCAAGGAGACCATGGAGAAGCTGCACCAGCCCATCATCCCCTCTGAGGTGGTGGAGACGCTGCAGGACGCACTGGACTGCGCCGACCGCATCGGCTACCCGGTCATCGTGCGCCCGGCCTTTACCATGGGCGGCACCGGCGGCGGCATCTGCGAGACCCGCGAAAAGCTGATCGAGATCGGCACCAACGGCCTGCGCCTTTCTCCCATCCATCAGATCCTGGTGGAAAAGTGCATCGCCGGCTGGAAAGAGATCGAGTACGAGGTGATGCGCGACCACAAGGGCAACGTGATCACCGTATGTAACATGGAAAACCTCGACCCCGTGGGTATCCACACCGGTGACTCGGTGGTCGTGGCTCCCTCCCAGACCCTGACCGACCACGAGTACCAGATGCTGCGTACCGCCGCACTGGATATCATCACCGAGCTGGGCATCGAGGGCGGCTGCAACTGCCAGTTTGCCCTGAAGCCGGACAGCTTCGACTACGCGGTCATCGAGGTCAACCCCCGTGTGTCCCGCTCCTCCGCGCTGGCTTCCAAGGCTACCGGCTACCCCATTGCCAAGGTGGCGACCAAGATCGCCATCGGCTACACGCTGGACGAGATCACCAACGACGTCACCGGCAAGACCTGCGCCTGCTTCGAGCCTGCGCTGGACTACATCGTGGTCAAGTACCCGAAGTGGCCCTTTGATAAGTTCGTCTACGCCGACAAGTCTCTGGGCACCCAGATGATGGCCACCGGCGAGGTCATGAGCATCGGCAACAGCTTCGAGGCTGCCATGATGAAGGCCGTCTCCTCCATCGAGCTGGGCATGGACACCCTGACCCACAAGCCCTTTGAGGAGCTGACCGACGAAGAAGTAGTGGAGCACATGCACGTTCAGGACGCAGAGCGCGTGTTCTGCGTGTACGAGGCGCTGAAGCGCGGCATCGACCACAAGGTCATCTACGATATCACCAAGATCGACTGGTGGTTCCTGGACAAGATGCAGCATCTGGCAGATCTGGAAAAGGGTCTGGCACAGTGCAACGGTGTGCTGTCTCTGGAGCAGTACAAGACTGCCAAGAAGTACGGCTTCCAGGATAAGACCATCCGCCGTTTGGCACAGGTGGACACCCTGCCCGTGGAGAACTACCGCGCCGGCTTCAAGATGGTGGATACCTGCGCTGCTGAGTTCTCTGCCAACACTCCCTACTTCTATTCTACCTACGACGGCGACAACGAGGCTGCAAGCTTCATCGCCGAGAAGGAAGCCGAGACCGCTGCCAAGGGCGAGCCTAAAAAGAAGAAGGTTCTGGTCTTTGGCTCCGGCCCCATCCGCATCGGTCAGGGCATCGAGTTCGACTACTGCTCTGTGCACTGCGTGTGGACCCTGAAGAAAAACGGCTGCGAGGCCATTCTGGTCAACAACAATCCCGAGACCGTCTCTACCGACTTTGATACCGGCGACCGCCTGTATTTCGACCCGCTGAACCCGGAGAGCGTGGACAACATCATTGCCACCGAAAAGCCGGATGCCTGCGTGGTGCAGTTCGGCGGACAGACCGCCATCAAGCTGGCCAAGCACATGGACGAGATCGGTCTGCCCATTCTGGGCACCCCGGCGGACGCCATCGACGAGGCCGAGGACCGCGAGCGCTTTGACGAGCTGCTGGAGCGCTGCAACATCCCCCGCGCCCCGGGCCGTACCGTGTTCAATCTGGACGAGGCTCTGGCCGCTGCCGAGGAGATCGGTCTGCCGGTGCTGATGCGCCCCTCCTATGTGCTGGGCGGTCAGAACATGATCGTGGCCTACAACAAGGCGGATATCATCGAGTACATGGGCGTTATCACCGAGCACGTTGACATGGATCACCCGGTGCTGCTGGATAAGTACATCATGGGTACCGAGTGCGAGGTGGACGCCATCTGCGACGGCGAAAACTTCCTGATCCCCGGCATCATGGAGCAGGTGGAGCGCACCGGCGTGCACTCCGGCGACTCCATCTGTGTCTACCCGGCACAGCACCTGACGCAGGACGAGATCGACACCATGGTGGACTATACTGGCCGTTTTGCCCGCGAGTTGCACGTCACCGGTCTGGTCAATGTGCAGTACGCCGTTTCCCATGGTCGTGTGTACGTCATCGAGGTGAACCCCCGTTCCTCCCGTACCGTGCCTTACATCTCCAAGGTCACCGGCGTGCCCATGGTGGATATGGCCGTGCGCTGCTGCTTGGGCGAGAAGCTGACGGATATGGGCTACGGCACCGGTCTGCACCCCAACGCTCCCTATGTGGCGGTAAAGGTGCCCGTGTTCAGCTTTGAAAAGCTGCACGCCGTGGATACCCAGTTCGGCCCCGAGATGAAGTCCACCGGCGAGGTGCTGGGTATTGCACCCAACTACCACGACGCCCTGCTCAAGGGTCTGATCGGTGCAGGCTATACCTTCAAGACCCCCGGTCCGGGCAGCTGCTGCATCTTTACCGTGAAGGACAGCGACAAGCCTGAGTTCGTGGATATTGCATGGAAGCTGAAGGATATGGGCTATAAGCTCTACGGTACCTCCGGCACCTGTGCATGGCTCAACAAGCACATGGTCCCCTGCAACGAGGTGCGCAACATCTCCGGCGAGGCACCCAACATCGTGGATCTGCTGCAGAGCGGTCTGGTGGATTATGTGTTCTCCACCAGCGCCAAGGGCCGTGACCCCCGGCGCGATTCCGTCCGTCTGCGCCGCAAGGCTGTGGAGCTGAGCATCCCCTGCATCACCGCAGTGGACACCGCCGCTTCTCTGGTGGACTGCCTGCGCAGCGAGCACAGCTTGGCAAACATCCCGCTGGTGGATATCGCCACTCTGTACCGCGGCAAATAAGCCCTGAGACCCGCATAAAATAGTTCTGTACAGCGCCTGCCGAAACGGTGGGCGCTGTATTTGTGCGGGGTGCACGGAACTAAATGCGGTTCGTGTGCAATAAACTGCATTTCGTGCGCAATCCATCGAAAACAGTGCGCGAAATATGTTATACTCAACAACGCAAAATTTGCCAAAAGACGTTACTTTTGGACGTTCCAGGAGGATATAGATACATGACTCGTTCCCAGATGATCGAAACTGTGGCACGCAAGACCGGCTTCACCGAAGCGCAGGTCGAGACCACGATGGACGCACTGTTTGACCAGATCGCCGATTGCCTGCGTGCCGACGAAAAGGTCACTATCGCTGGCTTTGGCCGCTTCGAGATGCGTCCCCGCAAGCCAAAGGCATACACCAACCCCAAGACCAAGGTCTCCAGCCGTCTGGAGTCTACCTCTATCCCCGGCTTCAAGGCCAGTGGCCGTTTCAAGCAGAAGCTTGAGGCAGGCCGTGCCGCAAAGAGCGTCGAAGAGACCGCCTGATAGAACATAACGCGCAAGCGCTGCATCCTTGACCCGGGATGCGGCGCTTTTTTGCTGACAGAATGCGATTTTCATGGTATACTGGGCATATCATCACGAAAAGCGGCCCCCAGAGGGCATTGCGCAGAAGAAAAACGAAAAAAGGAACGGAGTAGAAGGATCCATGCTTTACAGCGAGTTACAGTGCAGCGAGGCCATCCATAAGGCCGTAGAGCGGATGGGCTTTGCGGAAATGACCGAGGTGCAGGAAAAGACCATCCCCGTCATGCTGGCCGGGCGTGACGTCATCGCCAAGGCCCCTACCGGCACTGGCAAGACCTGCGCTTTCGGCATCCCGGTGGCCGAGCACATCGACCCGGCTCTCAAGGCCCCGCAGGCCGTTATTCTGGCCCCCACCCGTGAGCTGGCCCAGCAGATCGCTGAAGAACTCACCGGGCTGACCTATTTTATGCCGGAAGTGCAGGTAGTCTGCGTTTACGGCGGCGCAAATATGGAAAAGCAGGCCAAGCGCCTCGCCGAGGGCTGTCAGATCGTGGTGGCGACCCCGGGCCGCCTCATGGACCACTACAAGCACCATAATATCGACCTCGACCATGTGACGCAGGTGGTCCTCGACGAGGCCGACGAGATGCTGAACATGGGCTTCTATAAGGATGTGCGGCATATCATTGAAATGATGAAGGCCCGCAAGTCCCTCTCCATGTTCTCGGCCACCATCAGCCGCGAGGTGATGGACATCGGCTGGATGTATCAGAAGGACGCCGAAGAGATCACCGTCCAGCCCAAGGAAGAGAGCCAGCCGAAGATCACTCAATATATGCTGGAGACCTCCGGCCGCAATAAGCTGTCGGACTTGGCGCAGATCATCATTGGGGAGGGCTATAAGCGGGTCATGGTGTTCTGTGATACCAAATTCAATACGGCGGCGCTGGCGAACCAGCTGGCCCGGCTGAACTTCTCGGTGGACTGCCTTCACGGCGACCTCTCCCAGAGTGAGCGCAACCGCATCATGCAGAACTTCCGGGACGGTAAGCTGAATGTGCTGGTAGCCACCGATGTGGCGGCCCGCGGCATCGACGTCTCAGATGTGGATGCTGTCATTAATTACGATGTCCCCGGCGACAATGAGCATTATACTCACCGCATCGGCCGCACAGGCCGCGCAAAG
>OHUE01000963.1_pt1 | contig 13569 bp, 19 predicted proteins | sample 1579111 | NCBI WGS metagenome assembly OHUE01 (sample SAMEA3879524, study PRJEB24766) | human gut metagenome | biome: human-associated habitat; feature: feces | place: USA | collected 1985/1987 | reverse complement strand
AAGCCTGTTGACGCACACTGTCAATGAACAGGTACTTATACACATACATACATTCCTCATCACCCTCAGTGAGAAACATTAAGATGTTCTCAACACTACTCGGTACAATCTTATAAGTACCATTCGGTAAATAAGAGGGAACGTGAGAAGTAATATCCTGTGCATCTTTACTGTCTGTGTTATCAGCAGCAACGAAGAACTCTCGTACTGTGGAATACTCAGAGCGTTCTGCAAGGAAGTAGATGTTACGTCCTGCATTGACTGGTGTTGCCTTTAAGGAACAACCAAAGTGAGTAACAGGTGGTGTCAAGTAGGCATCTTTAGGAGTCAACACGCTATCAGAGCGCAAAGCAAACTGAGCATCCTTAGAGAACAGAATCAGTTCTGCATCAAAGGGAACAGCATGATAGAGTGTTGCAATCTTGTTGTCAGACACAGCAAGGTCAATAGGGTCTGTGTCCTGTACTTCCATAGCACTCGCCATCCAAAAGTTAAAGAAGTCAGCACTACGAGTAAGAATAACATTTTCCCCACTAAGGAATCCTAAGCGATTTCTGTGGTAGAACACATCATTGATTGTGTTATCAATAAAAGACGGCAATGGGTTACTATCTTCATCACCGGACTCACGAGAATCCCATTCGGCAACTCTAAAGTTAAATGTGCCATCTGCTTCACGCACGAGCACGTGGGGCATCGTTTTGTTATCAATATGATTCTTCAACAGCGGTCTGACACATTCACGCCATACCTGTGCTTCTGCATCATAGCGAACATAATAGTCATCTGTGTTACTACCCTTTTCACCTGTGATTTTCACAATGAAACCATCTGGCGCACTAGCAGGTAAGTTAGTGAACTTTTGGGTAGACTTGATGATACCAAAAGCAGCCTGGTTGTTATAACCATCATATACAACAGCATTTTTGATTAAAGACTTAGCAACACTGTAAGATGGAGTCTGTGTGTTCTCAGTGAACTCCAAAGTGTAAACTTCTGCTTCTATCGTTTTACCAGTGGGGTCTCCATTGCTCCCACCTAAACGCTCTTCAAGAATACCTTGTGATGTAGTAATCGTCCAATTATCTTTTCTACATCTTTCAAGTTCATCCTTAACCTTTTGATATGCAGCAAGGTCAGCATCAACAGTTAATACTTCTTTTTTAGGAATAGTAACAGTAATCTTATTACCATTACGTGTAACTGTTGATGGGTAGCACCAAAAAAATCCATAAAGGACAGGTTTAGTTGCCTTATAATTAAACTTTAAGCCATTGAATCTATCCTCTTGCTGCTGAGGTGTGGTAGTAGGTTGAATATAAATAGTTTCACCTTGTTCAGTAATGTGAGCACTTTTCTTCAAGTATAACCAAGAAGAACCTGTGGTGGTCACATAGCCTTTTTCAGTACACTGTGTTGCCAACTTCTCTACAATAGCATCAGTGTTAATCTGCTTAGTGTGAGATTTATCACTACCATCTGGTGTTTCATAACTCGCAACAGTTTCACCATTAATAACAATCTTATAGGTTCTGCCGTACTGACCATTCTTGATGTTAACAAGTAGACCCTGTGTGTCCCATGACTTATCATCGACAACATCAGACATTTTAGTATGCTGCATTGTATTACACACAAAAGTATAGTCAGCAATCGTAGTTACCTTTAGGTTATACCGAGGTTTCTCAGTGTAAATATAAGGTCTTGTGCCTTCATTAAAAGTAACCTTTTGCTCATTGCCTTTAAGGTCATATACCTTTATATCCTCACCTGTGAAAAGCACAATGTACTTCTCGTTAGCATCTCGGTCTATAAAATGCACTAAAGGCTTTGTGTTCTTGGTTAACTTTCTCGCCAACGATGACACAAGCATTGTCGGTGGTCTTTTCTGTAAACCACCTGCTTCCGATGAGTAACCATTAAGTTGCTCATCAAGTTGCTCTGGGTCACGCAAGGTAGGCGGTTGTTGACTAATACCTTGCACAAAGTTTTTAATATCTTGATTGATTAGCATTTATCAACCTCTCTGTTTCAAGTCGGTTACACTCATGTTATCCAAGATGTTGTAATCGTTATTGTCCATCTCGTACTCCTGCAAGTGCATCCATGCTTCTTGAATTTCCTGTGTAGTAATCTGTGTAATACTATCATCACCAAAGTAGCGACTTTGGAACTTAAAGGCAGCCTTAGTGATAATATAGTTACGCATAGCATCTGGCAGTTCCTCAAAGGGAATAAGCAGAACCGCTTCACAGGTAATAGGTTGTTTAAAGGTAACATCACCAGTGGAAAGGTCTTTGACATAATCACCACTATGGACAAGTTTCTCACCACCAGAACCCTTCAAGAACAAGTAATTTTCCTGCCATCTAATTCGACCAGTGTAAGCATCTGGTGTCAAGGTGTGTTCCGAGATGATGTTAAAAGACCAACCACGAGATTGTTCCTGTCTGGACACGTTCCTCAAAATGCGCAACGCACTAATAGCATCAACATTCTTTAAATCTTCGAGGGTGTTAATGGGCGACTCACCTATAATGCTAATTATTTCATTGACCGCATCAAGCTCTGTTAAAGCTGTTAATTCCATTTGTATTTACCTCCGTATAGAAAAAAAATAGGGAGTACCACGAAGATACTCCCCATTATTTAGTGTGTATTATTCAGTTACGCAGAGGGTTCAATAACACCCATAAACGCAGCTTCGGGGCGCAAGCCACCATGACCCATAGCATACTTGCCAACAATTTGGTCAGCTTGGTATTCAATACGGCGACCATGTTCCAGTTGGAAAGATTTCAGAGTCAGAGTGCCAACAGTGGAGCGATGAGCTACCAAGAAAGCACACTTATCTTTGTATGCAGCCGGGAAGATATGACCAGTACCTTGAATCAGACCTTCGGGAGTGCCGTTGTCAGTTTTAGTGATACCACCAACAGTCAGATGCGGAACTTCGACAATATCAATACCAGCGATACGAGTTACAGTAGCGTCGGTAATGGTTGCCACAGCACCAAAGTCTTTGTTGATAGCGTCTTTAGATGCTACCAGAGCATTTACTGCAACAGGCAGCATATAGCATACTCGACCTTCATTCGGTACATAGTTGTTGGACATAGCGGTCTTAATCTCCAACAGTTCAGAGATAATAGCTTTGCCCAGTGCTTCGGATTCAGAGGTCAGACCACCTGCAACCTTACGAGTTACAACTTTGCCTTTACCCAGACCAGTCAGCAGCTCTTTGTTAGAGGTTGCCATCTTAGCAATCTCAGCCAACACACCACCATCAGCAGCCATAGCCAGAGCTTCGCCAATCTGATAGGAGTATTCAGAACGCACATCATAGTGGTTCATAGCGTCATCAAGGTCAGTAATCAGACAGTCAGAGGTCAGCAAGCCGTCAATCAGAATCTTAACAGAGGTCTGTTGTTCTGCCTTACGCTTGTCATCGAGGTTTTCACCCGGAGCAAGATAATTAGCTACCTTGCGACCCATTACAGGGAACTCAGCAGCTTTACCATTTGCAATAGTACGCTCTACGTGTCGACCAAGAGTTTTACGAGAACGGCGGTAGGCTTTCAGAACCTCACCTGCAAATTGAGTTAAGAACATCTTAATGCGACCAGCGGACGCATCATTGGAGTCAAGACCGGGAGAAGAAATTACAATATTAGTTGCCATATTTGTTATACATACTTCCTTTCATTTTCAAAATTGAGTATTAATCCTCAACGTCCAAACGAGAAAAATTTAGATTTGCTCAGACGTTTAGTTACATTTTTGGTGTATTCTTCATCAACACCATAGCGAGGGTCATCCATAGCTTTTTCCATAGCAGCTTCATTTGCGAAACCGCTAGTGCTTGCAGGAGAACCACCACCAAGAACACTAGCTTTCTGTGTACCATTACGTAACGTCATCTCAGCTTTAAAGCCATTAATAAGCATCTTTACAGTAGACAAAGAGCCATTCAACAAAGCATCATTGAAACCATCAACAGCGTCTTGTCCTTTGCTCTCAATGTACTTAGATAACTTACTGTATTCGGCTTTGCCACCAGCAGCGTTGTACACAGCGTTAGTAAATGCTTCGTTAGCTGCTGCAACACCACGAATATAGGTGTCAACCACAGCCTTCGGATAACCTGCTTCCGCAAGTTTCTTATAGGTGTCCTCAGAGAGTTCACCATTGCTTTCGTACTCTTGTGTGAGTGCGCTATAATCAATACCTTTCTCGGCAAGAGTTTTAGACGCTTCATCAACGGATTCTTTAGTAGATTTCAGTGTTTCTTCGAGTGCCTTTGATTCATCAGCCTGTTCTTCTTCTTGTGGTGCTGGTTCTTTAGCATCCTCATCAGAAACGCCTTCCTCTTTTTCAGAATTATCAGTCTTTTCTTCTGATTGTTCTGCGCCTTCCTCTACCTCGTTGGTATCGGTTTCAGTAATTGTTTCCTGCTGTTGTTCTTCGGTTTGTTCAGCAGGTTCTTGTACTTCAATAGTAGCCATTAGTACCTCCTAGTTATTGTTGTTGTGGCTGCTCCATGTTGGCGTTAACAAAACCTTGTGCCAACGGAGATGTTGCCTGTTGCGCCATCTGCATCATCATTGCTTGCTGTTGTTCCTGCATAATTTCCTCATCAGTTTTCAACAGACCCTCAGTATCAATACCAAGAGCGGTAGCGCACATAGCAATGAACGTGTTAGTTCTCAAACAACTCTCACTTCCGGGTGTGGAAGCAATAATATCTTTGAGAGTCAGTAGTTTGTTCAAATCGTGACCACGCCCAATAGCTTCTAAGCCAGTGGTAATCGTGGGTTCAACAGTTTCTTCTGGTAATGTAGGAATCTCACCCATACTTTCTAATTGAGCCATTATGCGCCTTACCAGAGGTAACTGTAATTCTTGACTGAGAATACTGTAAGTACCACCTAAGGTATCTTCAAGTTCCCCAGCAAGGTAGCGGATTTCTTCTGCGGTAACACGCTCTGCATCACGTTGAACCGCAGATTGGAGCATAAACACATAACCAAGACGTTGTTCCAAAGACTGTACGTATTGAAGTGATACTTGCAGGTCATTGCTTTTATTGGTCTGCAAGGCTTGTACATCCTCAACCCTACCTGGCACAAAAGCACCAGACTTAGCTTTGGTTAACCTACGGACTTGTGTAATACCTGTGGGGTTCACAAGGTACAGAATATGACCAGTGATAGCAGCAAGGTTACGCAGAGCTTCTGTGTGAACATCAAGGCTCTCTAAGTCACCGAGATATTCCTCAACATAGCTACGTCCATAACTCTCACCATCAACCTTCACCATACGCAAGGCAATCCACGGAGATTTATTTACAGGGAATGATTGCTCACTACCATCAATAATCTCACCATTGACCTCTTGGTAAGAAAGGTATTGGTCGGTGTCAAGATATACGTGTGTGTATACATTCACACTTTCAGTAGGTTCATGTGTTGCACCATCAGACGCAACAAGGGTTTGGATTTCGTCTGGGAGAGTTGCAAAGGCTAAGGTATCAACAGTTACAAGTTGAATCACTTTGCCTAAGGCATCTCTTTGAAGCACATAGTTGGACAAGCGGTATAACTTTGCGCCACCTTCCAACGGAGGGAGAAACAGCAAAGCGTTGCCAGCTACCAGCAGTTGATTCAGTGCTTCTTTCACAGTCACTCGAATCTGTTCGGTTTCAATATAACGAACAACACGTCGCTCCAATTTTTCGAGTGCCTTTTCAATCTCCTGCAACTGTTCTGGTTGTTCAGCTAACTGTGCTGTAATGGCATCAGTAGGTGTCAAACGGAAGAACGTGCTGTTCGGTGGCAGGAGAGCCAACATCAATTTGCTGGCTAAGTTGTTAACACCTCTTGCACCAATGGATTGGTTAGGTGTTAGATAACTTGTAGATTCGTTATCAGATTCTTTCGGGAACAGCGCAGGAATTGTCATTGCTGCATTTTTCTCAGCTCTGTCTGTGTATTGGTCACGCTCTGATTTCAAGCGGTCATACACAGCCTTTGCTGTTTCACGTTGAGGGTCTGATAAGTCCATTACAGGAAACTTAGATTTACTTTTGTCAGCCATTAGATATTCACACCAGTACCCTTAGCAGCAGTACCAACCACAAGACTTTTCTTGCCTTTAGTTTTCTTGCGCTTAGTACCTTCGGTGTCAATGCTAGTAAGCTGTTGTTCAATCGGTGCGCTAACTGGGGCAGCAGGTGTCGCAGCTTGCACCTTCGGTTTCTTACCACACATTCGTCATAACCTCCTTAATAGTTTGTCGGATTGTATGTACTATTACGTTGAATAGTCAGTTGTTGTCGACCTTTCTTCTGATTAAAGGTATCATCTGAGCCACCTGCAAGCGGACTATCTGGTTCTTTTGCATCCGTCTGTGGTACAAGTTGACTACCCTGGATAGATGGGGTCTGTACTTTAGGTATTTTCCAACACATCGTTGTTTAATCATCCTCCTTAGCTTCTCGCAACATTTGCAAGTGTGTAATAATATCCCTACATCCTTGCATATAACCCACAAGAGCTTCTGCGCTACTTGCTTGGTGGTCAAGTAAACTGTTAGGATTAAACACAATCTTTAAATACTCAACAAGTTCAGCAGAGATATAAGGGACTTTTAAGTCATCATCAAGTTTACTCATTGTTCCATAACCTTAACCATTAGGTAACTTATAGATAGTTATTTATAATTAACACAATAACGATAACTATAAGTTACTTATGGTTTCCTTTCTTCTATCCGTGTGTCAGTAAGACACTTTGGTTATATGTGTGTCAGTTAGACTTCGGTGACCACAGAATAGGCTTGTGTGTTTTGAAATCGTAATCACTTTTACGCAGAATCCTGGCAACACGTGCCTGCAAAAGCGCATCAGATTCAGTCAATTTCTTCTTGACAAATTGAGCAACAAGTGCTTTCCATGTAGGGTCAGCATCAAGAATTTTCTTAGCTGTCACAGCACCAATACCAGGGCAACCTTTGTAGTTGTCAGCGGTATCACCAATGAGTGTTTGGAACAAATGATTATAATCTGCTTCTTCTTCACTGATTTCATAATAGGTATCACTGAGAAAGTTATAGAAGCATCCTGGAATACTCTTGAAGTCCTTATCACCACTCACAATAATAGAGCTGTTAGGATTCAGCGTTGCAAGGATACCAATGCAGTCATCAGCTTCCAGGGTAGGCTTCTGATAACACGTGAAGTTATCTTTCACCCACTCGACTACCTTTGAGTAACCTAAAGGCTTCCTCTTGCCCACACGATTCGCTTTGTAGGATGGGAGGATGTGTTTACGGAAGTTTTCCTTATCGCTAAAACACATCAGAATCTCATACTCACCTGCATATTTGTAGTGGTCAAGCACCTTGTCAACAATGGAAATCACTGTGTCATCTACAAGCTTCTCTGCTTCTGCGTGTTCACAGTGAAGTGTGGTTAAGTCACAATCCCAGTCAATCGGTGTTTCACAGGCAGCACATGAACGGAACACAATCATATCTGCATCAATCAGAATCTTTAGGTTTTTATCTGTATCAAACAATAGCATCTACCTCTTTCTTATCGTAGCGAATACCCTTAAAGCGTGGTTCACGCAGGACACCTTTGGTACTCACAGCCATAGCATCAATCTGAACCACCTTACCTACAATCTCATCGTAGCCATAAGGTGACCACCATGTAGCACGTTGTTCATCAGTCAGACCAGAGCCAACCTTAATAGTTTTTCCTTTTCGGTCTTGACAAACGAGCTTACCTGTGCTTCCCTTGTACTTCCCTGTACCTTCCTCAACACCAACTACTTTAAGGTCAAAAGATACACCCTTTTTGAGCTTAACCATGTATTGATTACGCTTGCCGGGGTAGTAACCAGCGAACTCTGGACGTGCCACAACACCTTCACCACCTGCTGCCCAAATGGATTCAGCCATAGCAAACAGTGCTTTTTCGTTGGTGACGTGTCGCTGTTCTATAAGGTGAAGATAAGGATTTTGTGTCATGTGTAACCGCAGGTATTCCGCACGTACATAATAAGTTTCAGCTAAACGATTACCAGCAAATTCATCTAAAGTCATTGCATCATGGATGTATGCTTCAACCTCTAAGTGTTGTTTCTTGGTATCTCTACACCAGCCACTAATGGTAGGCTGTGGAACACCCTCAGCATAGGCTTCAAAGATAATGACCTCACATTGAAGCTCATTTGAGAGAGCAAGAAGCGGTTCTTTCAGATGGTTAAGGGAAACATATTCCTCACCTGTGCGACTAAAGATAGTGCAGCAGAAGCGATTACAAACAGCATAAGGTAGGCAGAGTTGCACCAAATGACGCTTATCTCTACCTACGAGTTTACACACATCTAAACTCACTCTTTAATCTCCTTGTACAGTCCGCAACGGCAAGCACCATACTTACGCATATACTTACAGGGACATACAGTATCACGAGTCTGTGTGTTCTGACAGGGGCAGTACATATCACCATACTTCTCCACTTGCTTACGGAACTTCTCAGTAAGCAGCGGTAAGCGGTCTTTGTTGATTTCATAGCCAAACTTATTGGCTGTGTTAGTTAAATGTTCTTTTACTTTCACAGTTATTACCTCACAATCTTAGAAAAAGAGTTTCATCAAGAAGTACAGACCACCGAGGATAACAGCAGCGTACATAGCGTAAACAAAAAGAATAGCAGCGATAACACCTAAACCAATCTTCAAAGCAAGTTTCATTTAAACTCACAGCTCCTTTCATTACAGTTAAGACAATTCATAAAACCTCTATCGAACACTTCTGGAACAGCTTTTGCTAACTCTTTGTGAATCTGCCCAGCTAATTCCCTGTGCTCCGGCATTGCACGTTTGCACAGGCGTTTCGGCAGGTATTCAAACCAAGCACGGAAGTTACCAGTGACCACAATAGATGTACTAGCACCTTGCGGTAACAAATAGGCTGCATCCTGCTCCGCTATACCTTCTTCAAGTGCGAGGTTGTATGGAACGAGAGCAATTCTACTTAAATATTCAAACGTAGAAGCATCAGTCGCAAATTCAAAATGCGGTTGTTCCACTACATCAAATTTACTACCTCTTGCACTCTTACAGGTAAAGGACAAGTGGCGGTGACGTGTAAGCTGACCTAATACACGCACGGAACACTCAACCTCAAAGGAAGCGTAGCAGTGTTCCAATACAGACAAGTGACCACTATCAATGATGTGTTGAATACCTTTGTCGGACACATCGTTTCCATAAGGTTTACTACAAGCCAGCTTCAAAAGCTCCATGTAATTAGGCGTTACTGATACAAGTGTTGCTGTTGACATTGAACGTCAGTCCTCCTTCTTCATCTACAATTAAAATATCAGAGGGGTCTACCAGATACATCTTCTTATCAGTTCCCTCAATCTCAACACGAATACGATTGATTTTGCCTTGCAAGCGAATCGGACTCAGCTTAACAATAGGGAAAGTAACTGTTGCTCCCTTGCGAATCAAATAGACTTCGTTGTTGCTGTGTTTTTGTTTTATCACTTTTAACCTCCACGATTTTTACTTGTCTGCCAAATTTAAAGGCATCAGCTTTTTGTTCCATGTAAATATCCATGCGGTGCTTACCATGACCAGCACCAAAGCGGTCTTGAACGATATATGTGTTACCATCAATGACCACCTCAGTGCCAAGTGGTAAACCATCACACGCCACAGTAACACCTTGAATAGCAGGATGACCGCTGGCTGTTATACCATCGGTTTTCCCACATTCATCAAAGGCTGCTGTGTAGGCTGTGCAAATTACAAACAGGATTGTTGGGAAACTAAACATTGTGTACCTCTCACTTTCATTTGATGACCACAGGAACAAGTGATTACTATGTCAACATATGCTTCCTTAATGAGCTTCTTCCGACATTTAGGACAGAAGATACCTTTAAGTTTCTTAGGCATTTACTACACCTCCAAAATTGATTATTAATAATCAATGGCAATCTGCCCAGTTCTTTCCAATTTTTCCTTCTGTATCAAGCTGCACTCTGAAACCATAGTATTGTTGTGCTTCACGCATAGAGTTCTGCGCTTCCTCAACAACAATCTCAGCAATCTCTTTTGTACGGCAAGCAATCTGCATTTCATCATGCACCCACGCCATATACAAGAAATCCTCACCATGTTTCAAACCACGCTTCAACAGGTTTTGTTCGGTTAACACAATCCACTTTTTGCAAACCAACGCACCTGCGGATTGCAACAGCAAGTTTAATGCACTGTGTAAAGAACGCACGTGCAAAGGTCTGCCGTCCAAACCTTTTAGATACTTACGCTTCCACTTTTTGATTTCGCCTTTGAAACCTTTCTGTGCAACCAAAGTATTCTCAATAGCAGCTCTAAGTTCTGCGATAGCTGGTGTTTTCGCTAAGAATTCTTTCTTCAAGCGTTTGCCATCTTTTGCATCACCATGAACAATTTTGCCAATCTTTTCATCACCAGCACCATAAAGAAAGGCGTAAATACTTTTGTGTTCTATACGATTCGCAAGTTCGTATACGTTCTCTTATGAACTGCTCTATGTCACCATAGAGAACAGACTATATCATCTTTGCCCACCGCTTCCACCATCATTAGCTTATGGTGTACTCTCTTTCGAGATAGTCGTTACACGTTCCATCCAATCAACTATTTTTCTTAATTCTTCAATACTTGCATCATATTTGATTCTGTTAGCTCTACCACTTATCCAAGCTACATTTCCTTTAATGTAACCCTTACGAGGGTCAAATCTATCTAAATGCGCCGAATGAGAAGAACCTCTGCCTTTATAATTTTTGTATAAAGGTGTATGAAAGATTGGACATTCATTTGTCCATATCTCTTCCAAATAAGAAGGTTCTAAATCAAAAGGAATATTTTTACGTTTACATTCACTTTTCTTTGTTATGCAATATTGTCTGAAATAATCAGTGCATCTTTTGTTATGTGCTATGGCACTCTTACAGTGTTTACATCTGTTATCGTGACCATCTTTGTTCTGAGAACTTTTATGAAACTCTTCTAAAGGCAAAAGTTTTCCGCACAATATACACTTCTTAATTGATTATCACCTCCAATAAATTGGATGGCTTCGCTCGGTATTGTCTTATTACTTATAAGAGTTTCACCGAATTCAATGGGTTTATAGACCTCTAATATGTCAAAGGTCTTTGCTTGATTTCGCTCTGGTAGACCTGCTGCTTTCTGGTTGGCGGTGTGTATGTCACCATTAAGAATCTCGTGAGCATATGCTCCGTTATCATATGGGTACATAAAGTGTGCCAAACAACGCAGTTCCAAACCACTGGCATCAACACCAGCTTGATACCATCCGTTAGGGACAGTGAACAGTTCTCTGCACTCGTGACCATAAGGACTACCGACAGCAGGAACTTGTGCTACATTAGGACTACTATGTGTTGCTCTACCTGTGACAGCACCACAGGGATTAACACAACCATGAATACGTCCATCTTCACGAACACATTTAAGCCAACCCCATTTACCATCAATGAGCTGACCAAGGCGTTTAGAAAGCATTAAGTATTCTTCCATGACACCAGCAATCTCACGCAGTTCAGCAGGTGCATCTAAGTCAGCTTTGATGTATGCAAAGGTAATATCATCAATCTTCAATCGCTCATCTTCAAAGAGTTCAGCATTGTTCGGTTTGTAACCAAAATGCTGTGTGATTATCCACTCTATCTGTTGGCGACTATTAGGGTTCAAATCTTTATATCGCTGAATCGGAACGCCAGCCTTGTAACCAAGACGTTTGTTATCACGCTTCGGAATAAAGATTTTATCTGGAATACGTGGTAACTTCTGAACCAACATTGATTTCAAGTCAGCGTGTCGACCACGTAATTTAAGCTCTAATTCTTGTGCTTTGAACACATCAAAAGTAAAGCCATTGCGCTCCTGTTGCGCCATCAGCCACTGAGCTTCATGTTCCAGAGTGATAGCTGCAGGAGGGTAATTTATTGTGTTGAAATAGTTGTACAAGGCACGTGTTACAACAACGTCTTGCTCATTGTAGGACAACATATCCTCATTGAAGTCTGACCAGGCATCTTCCGTTTCCTCACTGTATGTGCCTTTAAGTTCCCCTAAGCGGAAACCCCAAGCCTTCAAGCTGTGTGAACCAATCAGTTTAGCAGGTAGCTTGTTAGAACGGACAAGTCCATAATCCTTATCGGCAATGTCACTGAACATCAAATGTGACAGCACAAGGGTGTCAATCACGAGGTAACACGAAAGAAGGAAACAGCTTTTCAAGAACAGGAATGTCATAGTTGATGATGTTATGACCAATAATAAAACCACCCTTTTGAAGCACAGAAAGTAGGTCTTTTGCACCTTGCTCCACTTCATTAGGGCGGTATTTCTTAGTGGTCAGTTTTCCATTGTCATCAAAGATGATTACCATGCAATGTGCCTTTGTTACGTCATAGTACAACCCATTGGTTTCTATATCGAAAAAGGCAAGCATGATTATTCACCCTCAGAAAAATATTTCTTTTCTACGTTTTCTCTTTCTTTCTCCAAACGCTTGCGTAAGCGTTGATGACTTTGTTGATAGTTGCGATACGGCGAACCGCTGCATCCTGCTCTTTGTTCTGCATCCAGAACAGCAGGTCAGTAAGAACTTTCACAAGATAAGATAGAATTTCAAGCATTATTTAAACTCCTTTCATGTAGGAACGCATAGCAGCTTCCTTTTGTCGACCCTCAGAAAAACTTGAAATAGGCTTCAAGTAACCAATAACACGTGTGCCATAATCGAGATTCTTAGAACCACAGTATTTGCAGGTCTGGCGTGTTACAGGGTCAATTCGTTCACAGTCTTTACAAATCGTACACAGTACATTAGTAGTCCAATAAGGGACACCTTTCTTTGCTGCAAGCTCAATAAGTTTTACCGCTTGCGGTGGGGATGGCAGTTGCTCCAAGTTAAGATGACAAGCAGCACCACCATCAAGGAACTGAGAAACATCCCAAGCGTGAGCATCAAGTCTATCCAACACAGTCATCTTAGTGTCCTCAACAGGATAGAAGTAGCTGTTGTAGCAATCACGAGGAACATACAGTCCATCTTCTTTGTCCCATTTGGCGTTCTTCACACCAAGGTTCTCAGCCGGAACAAATTCTGTGTTAAAACGAACACCATACTGAGTCAGTGCTTCTTTATTGAGAGCTTTAATGATTGACAGGTCTTGCTGCAAGTGTTCTTTGAAAGAACCTTTGTAGCCAGTAGTACGCAAGTATTCAAAGGATTCAAGAGCACCATTAATACCAATAGTACCAAACTGTTTATCTAAGCTAATATAACCTGCGCTATAAGAGGGCAGCAAACCAGCTTCGATGTACTCAGAAACAATAGCACGGAAAGCCATAAGATACTTATGCACTCTCTGAACCACATCAATCAAACTGTACCCACGTTGATACAGTCTGTTAAAGTTGATGGTAATTACTTGATAGCTACCAGTAGACACACCACCTGCACCAA
>OHUE01000950.1_pt1 | contig 13676 bp, 8 predicted proteins | sample 1579111 | NCBI WGS metagenome assembly OHUE01 (sample SAMEA3879524, study PRJEB24766) | human gut metagenome | biome: human-associated habitat; feature: feces | place: USA | collected 1985/1987 | reverse complement strand
GCAGCTTGTCATTATCCCTCTGATGAAGGCCGATACTTGGCTCATCAAGAATATACGCAACACCTACAAGTCCCGAACCTATCTGTGTGGCAAGCCTTATTCTCTGAGCCTCTCCTCCGGAAAGTGTTCCCGTTGCACGGCTTAAGCTCAGATAATCAAGTCCTACATCAATGAGAAACTGTATTCTTGCCTTAATCTCTCTGAGTACCTGTTCTCCGATTGCAAGCTGGAAGCTTGATAACTTCATATTATCAAGAAAATCCTTAAGCTTCGCGATAGACATATCTGTTATCTCAAATATATTCTTATCACCTACAGTAACCGCAAGTGACTCCTTCTTAAGCCTCTGTCCGTGGCACTCTGAACATGGTGTTATCCGCATGAACTGCTCATACTCCTGCTTGGTCGTCTCAGATGCAGTCTCCCTGTAACGTCTCTCAACATTCTTAATAAGTCCTTCAAATGCCACATCATAGACACCGACACCTCTCTGTCCCCTGTAATGTACCTGTACTGTATGACCTTTTGTTCCATGGATAATAATATCCTTTATGTCATCCGGGTAATCCTTGAATGGTGTATCAACCGAGAAACCATACTCCCTGGCAAGCGCATCAATTATCGCTCTCGTATAGCTTGTCTTATCCGTTACAGACTGCCAGCCAAGCACTACTATCGCACCTTCACTTATTGAAAGTCTCTTATCCGGAATCATAAGGTCTACGTCAAATTCCATCTTATATCCAAGCCCGAAGCATACGGGACACGCACCGAACGGATTATTGAACGAAAAGCTTCTCGGCTCTACTTCATCTATGCTTATTCCGCAGTCAGGGCATGAAAAGCTCTGGCTGAAATGCATCTCTTCTCCTCCTATGACATCAATAGTCATAAGTCCTTCTGCCAGCTTAAGTGCCGTCTCTATCGAATCCGTAAGTCTCTTCTGTATTCCGTCTCTTACAGACAGGCGGTCCACAATAATATCAATATTATGCTTCTTATTCTTATCGAGCTTAATCTCATCAGTAAGCTCATACATGCTTCCATCCACATTAACACGCACATATCCGCTCTTCTTGGCCTGCTCAAAAAGCTTCACGTGTTCACCCTTACGTCCTCTTACAACGGGTGCAAGTACCTGAATCTTAGTACGCTCCGGAAGTGCCATTATCTGGTCTGCCATCTGGTCAACAGTCTGCTTACGTATCTCTCGTCCGCACTTAGGGCAGTGTGGTATTCCGGCTCGTGCATACAGAAGCCTGAAATAATCATATATCTCTGTGACTGTTCCAACCGTAGACCTTGGATTGCGGTTAGTTGACTTCTGGTCTATTGATATTGCCGGTGACAGTCCTTCAATGCTCTCTACATCCGGCTTCTCCATCTGCCCGAGAAACTGTCTTGCATACGAAGATAATGATTCCATGTATCTTCTCTGTCCCTCTGCATATATCGTGTCAAATGCAAGTGAACTCTTACCCGAGCCGCTCAGTCCCGTAAGCACCACAAGTTCATTGCGCGGTATATCCACATCGATATTCTTAAGATTATGCTCATTAGCGCCTCGTATCTTAATATACGTCCTGTTCAAATTACCTTTTACAGCCATTACTTTTTGTTATACACCTTTCTAATATACCTGAATGTTTCTTTTTCTCCCTTGTCCTTAAGCATATTAAGCAGAAGCTCAATATCCTTCGCCGTATCAGGATGAAGTCTGCGGGACTTCTCCCGGTAGTAATACTCTATCGAATCCGCGTCCGTATATGACGCACCATTATATATCTTGGATGCCGCCACTCTGTCACAGAACATCTCCACAACATACTTCTTGGGCATCGGAACCGGCTCAACCTGACGTGTTGTCAGGTTATAATCCGTCCAATACTCAAAATGATGCGGGTTACGGCCTTTGTGGTGTATCCATGCAGCAGAATATCCTATTGTCTCTCTCTCCGCTTCATTAGGGCTCCTTGTTCCCTGATAATATCTGGCACCCGTCATGAATTCCACAGGTGAATACTTGGACAGGTCATGCCTTAATCCCTGCCGGAATATTCCCGCCTTAAAACAATGCATCATTACCTTATGCCTGTGTCTTGTTATTGTGCGAAGATGCCCGAAGAACTTCTTCGCAGTAATCTTATACCTGTCCATTAATATGTTTCCTTACCTCAATCATCTGGTCTCTGAGCTGTGCTGCCTCCTCAAAATTAAGCTCTGCTGCAGCCCTGTGCATATTCTTCTCTATCTGTCTTGCGACCTTCTCAAGCTCCCTGCGGCTCATCGATTCATAATCCTTCTCAAGGTTCATGGTATCCTTAGGCTCAGCCGCCCTGCTTATGCTGATAAGGTCTCTTACCGCCTTCTGTATAGTCTTAGGCGTTATGTTATGTTCCTCATTATACTTCTGCTGTATTGCACGTCTTCTCTCTGTCTCGTCTATAGCCTGTCTCATCGAATCCGTAATCGTATCGGCGTACATTATTACATGTCCTTCAGAATTACGCGCGGCACGTCCGATAGTCTGTATAAGAGATGTCTCTGTTCTTAAGAAACCTTCCTTATCGGCATCAAGTATCGCAACAAGCGTAATCTCAGGTATATCAAGTCCCTCTCGCAGAAGATTGATTCCGACAAGCACATCAAATACATCAAGTCTCATATCACGTATAATCTTGGTTCTCTCAAGCGCATCTATATCTGAATGAAGATATCTTACACGTATTCCGACCTCCTTCAGATACTTGGTAAGATCCTCTGCCATATTCTTGGTAAGTGTGGTAACCAGAACCTTATGCTTATTCTTTGTCTCTTTATTAATCTCTGTTATAAGATCATCAATCTGCCCTTCCACAGGTCTTACCGATATCTCCGGATCCAGAAGTCCCGTAGGTCTTATAATCTGTTCCGCTCTGAGCAGTTCATGGTCTGCCTCGTACTGTGCCGGTGTTGCCGACACAAAAAGCATCTGGTCTATCTTACTCTCAAACTCCTGAAAATTAAGTGGTCTGTTATCCTTTGCTGACGGAAGCCTGAATCCATAATCAACCAGCGTTGTCTTACGTGACTGGTCACCTGCATACATTCCTCTTATCTGCGGCACCGTAATATGTGACTCATCTATTATTATAAGAAAATCCTTAGGAAAATAATCAATCAGTGTATATGGCGGCATTCCCGGTGCAAGTCCCGTAAGATGTCTCGAGTAATTCTCTATTCCTGAGCAGAACCCTGTCTCCTGGAGCATCTCTATGTCAAAATTCGTGCGTTCCTCTATACGCTGCGCCTCGATCAGCTTATCTTCGCTCTTAAAATACTTAATACGCTCTTCTAATTCCGCCTTAATTCCTGCTATGGCAGCCTCCATCTTCTCCTTCTCAACAATATAATGTGAGTTGGGAAATATTGCGACATGTTCAAGAACTGACTTAATCTCTCCGGTAAGCGTATCCACTTCTGTAATTCTGTCTACCTCATCACCGAAGAATTCCACACGTACCGCATCACCGCTCGAAGCTGACGGATATATCTCAACGACATCTCCATGCACCCTGAACGTACCACGCTTAAAATCCATCTCATTGCGCACATACTGCATGTCCACAAGCTTGCGTATAACATCATCCCTGTCAGCTTCCATCCCAGGTCTTAAGGATACAACCATATTACGATAATCGATAGGCGCACCAAGTCCGTATATACATGACACAGATGAAACTATAATAACATCATTGCGCTCTGACAAAGCTGCTGTTGCCGAATGTCTCAGCTTATCAATCTCATCATTGATAGATGAATCCTTGGCTATATAGGTATCACTTGAAGGGACATACGCCTCCGGCTGATAATAATCATAATAGGAGACAAAGTACTCAACTGCATTCTCCGGAAAGAACTCCTTCATCTCCCCGTACAGCTGTGCGGCAAGCGTCTTATTATGAGAGATAATAAGCGTCGGCTTCTGAAGCTTCTGTATTATATTCGCCATTGTAAATGTCTTGCCTGAGCCTGTTACACCAACAAGCGTCTGAAACTGGTTGCCTTCCATAAATCCTGCAACAAGCCTGTCTATTGCCTGCGGCTGGTCACCGGTAGGCTGATATTCACTGTGAAGTCTGAATTCCATAACAATCCCCATTCCTGCCCGGCTTTCAGGGCATCCCAAGTTTGTGTACAAACATATTTCCCGATAATTCATTATATCATTCTACACTTAAAATGTACAGTAAAATCGAATAGTTGTTCTATTGTGTTATTCCGGAATTTTATAAAAAATGGCGTGCCTCAATGAATTTTCATTTATGGCACACCATTTTCATCTTATTATTTTATTACCCGGTTAAATAAAAGTTATCTTTCGGATTTCCTGTTCTTACTGCTGTATGTAATTCCTAATAATACTGCAGCACTTACGGCAATCAGTGCCATAAGAATTACTACCGGAGCCCTGTCACCTGTCTGTGTCGAAGATACATTTTCTCCTGTCTGTACCACGTCAGAAGCAGCTTCCTTATAAGCTATTGCAAACGGACTGAGCTCTGAAACTTCCACACTAAGTCCATCTGATATCACATACGGATCCATTACATCGAGCACTCCTGATTTTAGCAGATGCAGCACCTTGAATGTATATGTCTGTGCATCTGTCCCCTCAGGATATGCAAATGTCACAGTAATATTTCCATCGAATGTAAGTGGATTACCTGCGGCATCTACAAGCTCTACTTCGTAATATACAAACTGCATATTTTCCAAATCCATATTCTGATTTGCTACAGCCTGTCTTATTCTGTCTGCCTCACTCTGTACCGCAGTCTTTGGTATTGCGCGCAAATATACATTACCGGAATTAACTGCGATACCTGCCGCATTCTTAATTACTGTTCCATTCTTTACTGATACTGTTGCATTAATGCCCGATACATTAAGACTTCCCGATGCTGCAGTTGAAGCAGCTGCATTGCCTGCCTTTGCTGAATCATCTGCACCATTATTGTCGTCACTGTTTCCTGTTGTGTCTGAAGCTGTCTGTGCTGTCGTTGTCGGCTGTGGCTTCGTTGCTGCCTGCGCCGTTGTTGTAGGCTGTGGCTTCGTTGCTGCCTGCGCTGTCGTTGTCGGCTGTGGCTTCGTTGTATCCTGCTTATCCAGTGCTTTATATGATCTTACATCCATTGTACCTCTTACTTCCGGCACAACTGCGCTATATACAACGCGGTTACTTATTACAGTTGAAACCCCTCCAGCCGGTGAATAAGTAGTTCCACCAAGCTTCGTAAACTTGCTTAAGTCATCCGCCGAGGCAGTATATGTAATGGCATTGCCATCCTCAACAACCGATATATACACATACCCGGAATCAACCGATATGCTTCCGGAAGATGCGCCCTGTGATATACCGTTAAGCTTATATGTATCTGTACTGCCATTTGCATCGATTACCCTTAACTTTGCAATCTTATCTCCGCTATTGTATGTGTTCAATATATATGTCACACCATCTGACACGGCTACCGCGTTAGATACCGAATATGCTGAAGTATCCGACATAATATTATGCCATTTTCCATTTTCCAATACTGCTGCATTAGCAGAGCCGTTAGAAAAGCTGAAATTGCCATATGCAACAGCCGGTACGCCATTATAATCAAATATCTCCGGAGAATTAATGCTGTTTACATCAATTGCTTCTCCGGTTTCTGTAAGTCTGCCGTCAATGAGTTTATACAGCTTTGCTGACTTTCCATTATTATCAATCAGTGCATATAATGAACCGCCCGCAACTCCCAATGCCGGTGCATTAGCTGTATATCCTTCAATTACATCTACCTGCTGCCATACGCCATTATTATACTTTTTAAGTATTGTCCGCCCCTGTCCTGATGAATAATCCGCAATGAGTACATATGAAGTTCCATCATACGCAGCTATTGAGGTTTTTATACCTGATGAACCCGATGCACACTCACCAAGATTTTTCCAGTCAGATCCATCATATTTTAATATATTTGCCGAACGTATATCTTCCGCAAGTATATAAATATCATTGCCATCCGCCACAGCCTTTGCAGCTGATGCAGTAATTGATGAGAACGGACTCGTGCCGTCACGGTCTGTCACAGGACTCCACAGCTTGAGAGCGCTATAGTCCGCAAACTGTATATTAAAACTTACTGAATCGTCTGTCTGTGCAGTAACATTTATCTTTATTCCTGAATTACGCCCATCCGAATAACAGATAGCATCATCCGTTATCTTCTTATTCATATCAAGACTGCCTATCTCCTGACGTGTTGCTTTGTATGACGCAAGTCCCACCTGTGCATTCTCAACAATACCGTCAGAGGCAGTTATACTTGTATCTCCCGGCCTGAATACATATATATAATCTTTTCCCTGAAGATTTCCCTCATCCTTAAGTGAAGGATTGACTCTGTAAACTATAAGTCCATCTCCCGGTGCACCTCGGTCAAGTGACTTATTATCACTTTGTGAACCTTCTTTGCGATATTCAACAACAAAGTACTCTGAGGCTGACATAGGCGTATAGAACTTCAGTGCCTGAACTTTATCCGCATCATTGTATGCAGCTGCAGCATCATATAATACATACGAATTATCAGCTGCCGGCTTCTCATTAACAGTAGTCCATCCGATTGCCTCTCTTGTGACAGCAAGCGGCCAAGGTCTCTGCCCCGGCACACCCATCGGGTCCCATATGCCTACAGGATTCTCACCACTGCCCGCATACTGGTAAGATGACCGGTAATAATCAGGTATTCCAAATGTATGTATATACTCATGTGCTGCCGTGTGGATATCAAACATTCCGGTTGGAAGTGCCGAACTTGTCCTATTCTCTATCACATTGTATGCACCTATCTTCCTACCTGCAAAACTTGACGTATTACCGCCTGTTGAGGAATGTGGTGTAAACTGATTCTGCGATGTTACAGATGGTATAATCATAAAATTATCTATTATGCCATCATTATTAAGATCCAGCTGTGCACCATCATAAGACGGATATGCTTCATTCAGCTTCCGGGCTATCTCATCAATCATAAGCGCCTCACCCGTTGCACCTTTATAATTATCAACAGTATTATCCATCTCTATGTATGTCACAGTGCCGTCATCATTAGTCTGTGGAAATACAGAGTCAACCTGATGCCTGCCTCCCGATATATCATAAAAATATTCTTTAAAAGAACCTTTCCAGAACTTGTCATTCTGTCCGTTGAATGTTCTCTGAAAATACTCCCAATATGTTCTTGGAGCACCTTCTATCGCACTTGTATACGCCTTATTATATCCGCTGACAGAATAATCCGATGTGTCTCCCGCGAACTTCACAACAACCACCACATTAGCAGCTTTTACAACAGGCTGGGCAGCGTCAACTTTTCTGATTGTTCCTGATATGTTATCAGGTAATACTATCATTCCCACTGCCAGCGAAACCGCTGCAACCATGCCTGTTACTTTCTTTATAAAACTGCAGCTTTTAGTTCTTGTTTTTCCATATGTTTTTTTCTTCATACGCAATTCCTCTCTCATATTTATCTGTCTTATTGACATGAATCTGTCATTAAGCATCATTGCTTCCGTACTAACGTGTTATATCACCTTTTATAACTTCAATTGCCTTCTGCAGCTGGTTATCCTTAGAGGCATCATATTCTGTAAGATTATTGAATTCATCTGACAATTCTTCCACAATATCAGGTGTAACACCATGTCCATGGATATCCTGTCCTTTCGGTGTAAAATACTTAGCCATCGTGTATTTTATTGCACTTCCGTCAGACATTCTTCTTATAGTCTGGACAATTCCCTTGCCAAATGTCTGAGTACCGATAATTGTACCTGCTCCGTAATCCTGCACTGCTCCGGCAAATATCTCAGATGCGCTTGCGCTCTCACCATTAACAAGCACTGCAAGAGGAACATCTATCACATCAGGATTGCTTCCGTTATATTCCTGACGATTGCCGTATTTGTCCTCAGTATATACTATAAGCCCATCCGGAAGGATCTCATCAAGCATATCAACAACAACATTCAGCAGTCCACCCGGATTAGAACGGATATCAATTACAAGCCCTTTCATGCCAAGTGTCTCAAGCTGCGCATATGCTTCCTTAAACTGTTGTGCCGTAACCTTATCAAATTCACTTATCGTAATCAGTCCCACTGAATCATCCAGCATCTCATACGCAACAGTCTTTATCTCTACCTTGCGTCTTGTTACCGTAAGTTCCGTAATATCATCGGAACCATCCCGCCTGATTCCGATATTAACAGTTGTTCCCTCGTCACCTTTAATCTTGGCTACAACTGAATTCAGATCTTGATCTGCTACCGATTCACCATTAACAGTAACTATAACATCATTCTTGCGCATTCCCGCCTCTTTGCCGGGTGCACCATCATATGGCTCCACAACAAGAATTGTCCCATCATCATTCTTACGCACAACGACACCTATTCCGTAATACGCACCATTACTGCTCTCCTGTATCTTAGCATATTCGTCTGCAGTATAGTAGACTGTATACTTATCTCCATACGCATTAACATATGCCTTGTAAATATTATCAAGGACTTTACTGTCATCTATATCATCAAAATAAAAATCCTTAAGCGTCTGGTCTATAAGATTGAGCTTCTGCTCAGCCTCTGTTCCAATACCTGTGTTCCCATCATATGTCTCACTCTGGATATAAATACTTCCGTCAGTATCAGGTCTTATATATCCTTTCTTAACCGCTGCCGCAATGACAACGGCACATATTGCAAGCATTGTAAATGAACCGATAAGTAATCCCTGTATAACACCGCTTCTGTGGCGTTCCTTCTGTATTACGTTTTTTTCATTTACATTGTTATCATTATCAAAATTATCCATTACTGCCTCACTTCAAAATATAAAATTACCTATATGGCTTTATCCAAAGTATGACATAGGGTTGACATATTTGCCGTTAAGTCTTACACCAAAATGCAGATGAACGCCGGTTGAATTACCTGTAGTTCCCATGAGTGCTATTGTATCACCTTTCTTAACTTTGGTTCCCTCAGATACAAGCAGCTTTGAACAGTGCATATAGACCGTCATAAGTCCGTTGCCATGATTAATCCATATCCAGTTGCCCGCTGAACTACTGTATGTTGCAAGAGTTACCGTGCCATCATATGCTGCATATATCGGATCTCCCGACACACCTCTTGTCTTGGCTCCTATATCCACGCCATGATGCGGTGATGACCTGTCCTCCATATCTCCGTAAGGAGAGGTAATTCTTGTCGAAGGTGTCGGCCACTTGAACTTACCACCATCGTATGTAGGAACCGTCACTGCAGGTGTTGTTCCATTCTTTTTGGCTTCCTCTGCCTTACGTCTTGCTTCTTCCTCCTGACGCTTTATCTCAGCCTCCATCGCAAGAATGGCAGCTTCCTGTTCCTTCTTGTCTTTTTCAAGCTGTGCCTGATATGCTTTGGCATCTGCGGATTTGTTGTCAAGTTTCTGAAGTTCATTCACCTTGGTGCTCTGTATGAGTGCAAGTGCCTGCTTCTGTCCTTCTACTTCTACCTGCATCTGTTCAAGTGACGTAAGATCTGCTTCAAGAAGCTCTTTAGTCTCCGCAATCTGCTGTTCCGTAGCTGCATATTGATCAAGCATCTGCCTGTCATACTCTGTAATCTTATTAATATATTCTGCCTTATTAAGAAGATCTGACATATCCTGTGCAGTTATCAGCATGTTAAGGTATGATGAATCGGTTCCATTCTCATACATATATTTTATGCGGAGCTTCATAGATTCATACTGTTCCTGTGACTGCTGCTGTACAGTCTCAAGCATCTCCTGTGCCTGTGTTATCTCATTTTTCTTATCTTCTATCTGTATTCCCAGAGAATTAATATCTCCATCTATTGAAGCAAGATTACTGTCAAGTTCCTTAATGTAGCTCTCAATATTTTTTTTATCCTTATTAAGCTGGCTTAACTGATTCTGAACATCCTGCAGCTTCTTCTCTATAGCAGCCTTGGCATCATTGGCATTAGACAGGTCCTGCTTGGTGTCCGCAAGTGCCGGTCTGTAAGACGTCAGTGAAAGGACTGACACCAATATCACAGCTGTAACCTTCTTCACAACAGATTGCATTCTCCCTTTATGCAGTCTTTTTTTCATTGTTCCCTCCATTATATACACAAAGGGGCTCCTACAACTGCGAATCTATTGTAAAAGCCCCTCTCCTTCTATGATTTCAATGATTATACGTTAGTATGCTTACGGAGTGCAAGTATACTTCCAAGGAAACCTATTCCGATTCCCACCCCCAGTGTTACAGGTGTAAGTACCCTGAATATGCTTGATGCCGGAAGAAATGCAAGAATATTATTAAGTATTGAGAACTTGGCCAGCACATAATTAATAATATTCGCATACATGTATCTTATTATAATAAGCGGAATAATTGAACCAATCATACCGATAACTACACCTTCAACAACGAATGGTGCGTTAACAAACATATCAGTTGCACCAATCAGCTTCATAATTGATATCTCATCCTTACGTACAGTAACACCGATAACTACAGTATTCATAATAAGGAAAATAGATACTGCAAGAAGTATTACGATGATTGCCACAGATGCATATCCTACAAGTATCGCCACATTAGAAAGACTGCTTGCCATAACATCCGAACGGTTAACCTGTCTTATACCATCCATATTCTCAAGATATGTTACAAGCGTAGGCTGCATTGATGCATCATTAAGATATACCGAGTAAGAATCTGAAGATGCCAGAGGATTGTCATCCTTGAAGCCTTCCGCCAGATCCTGATATTGTCCAAAATAATCTTTGCTGAATGTACTCCATGCTTCTTCGGCAGATGTATAGTGAATACTTGCGACCTCAACCCTGCTTTCTATATTCTTGCCTATATCTGACTTCTGCTGATCTGACAGGCCTTCATCGAAGAATACGGTAACACATACTGAATTCTCCGCCTTCTTTACCATGTACTGGAAATTGGTAACAATCGAATAAAAAACTCCAAAAAGGAACAGACACGCAGTCATTGTTGCTATTGAGGCCAGTGAGAACATCTTATTACGATAGATATTCTTGAAGCCCTGTTTTATATTGTAACCTAAAGATCTAATCTTCATAGAAATAACCACCCTTTTCTACATCACTGATAATCTTGCCGTTATTCATGGTAATAGTACGCTTCTTCATAGCCTGTACAATCTCCATGTTATGAGTAACAACAAGTACTGTCGTGCCTCGCTTGTTAATCTCATCGAGGATCTTCATAATCTCCCATGAATTCTCCGGGTCAAGGTTACCTGTAGGCTCGTCACACAGAAGAATTGACGGCTCATTAACAAGTGCTCTCGCAATGGCTACTCTCTGCTGCTCACCACCTGAAAGCTCGTTAGGGAACGACTTATACTTATCAAGCAGACCTACCATTGAAAGCATGGCAAGAACACGTCCTCTTATAATTCTTGAAGGAGCCTCTACCACCTTCATTGCAAATGCAATATTATCATACACATTACGGTCAGGCAGGAGACGGAAATCCTGGAACACAACGCCTATGTCACGTCGAAGTGAGGGAAGTCTCTTTCTTGTAATCTTATTAAGATACTTTTTGTTAACATATATCTTACCGGATGTTGCATCCAGTTCCTTAAGAAGCAGCTTGATAAGTGTAGACTTACCGGAACCGCTGTTACCGACTACAAATACAAACTCGCCCTTCTCAATCCTTAAATCTATTCCATTAAGTGCCGGTGTACCCGACGTATATTCCTTTGTTACATTTTCAAGTATAATCATGTTCTATGTGTTCCTTTCTAGAATGAATCCCTGTTCTCCACATACTTCATGTATTTTACTACCATAAGCGCTATCTTGAATGTAATCGCATCGTCAAACTTGCGCAAATCAAGACCTGTGCTCTTCTGAAGCTTATCCAGACGATACACAAGCGTATTACGGTGAATATAAAGCTGTCTTGATGTCTCCGATACATTGAGGCTGTTCTCAAAGAACTTGTTAATTGTTGATAATGTCTCTTCGTCAAAATCATCCGGCGATTTGCCACCGAAAATCTCCCTGATGAACATCTGGCACAGTGGAATCGGCAGCTGATATATAAGCCGGCCTATTCCGAGTCTGCTGTATGCCACAACACTCTTGTCACTGTAGAATATCTTACCCACATCAAGTGCCATCTGGGCTTCCTTGTACGATCTTGACACTTCCCTGATATCATTAATAACAGTTCCGTATGCAATCTTTGCAGCACTCATTGCCTCTGTACTTAACATATCTATTATCATATATGCCGTCTTATCAAGGTCATCAAGCGTATCCGTACTCTTAACTTCCTTAACAAGAATAATATTCTTTTCATCAACAGCTGTTATAAAATCATGAGTCTTAGGTGCAAAAAGTGTTCTTACAATCTCAAGAGCGTTGGTGTCCTTCTCATTCTTTGTCTCAATTATATATACAACACGCTTAACTTCCGTATCAATATGAAGCTTCTTAGCTCTTGTATATATATCAACACGAAGAAGATTATCAAGCAGAAGATTCTTAATAAAATTATCCTTATCAAACCTCTCCTTATATGCCACTATAAGGCTCTGAACCTGAAATGCTGCCATCTTGCCTATCATATATACATCATCTGTCGTGCCGCGTGCAAGCAGAACAAGTTCCGTATGCTGGTCATCATTAACCTTAAAGAACTGGTATCCCTGAATAACCTGGCTCTCAGCAGGCGAAGTTATAAATGAAAGAACTGCTTTCTCACACTCCTCCGTATCCGGAAATGTTGTTGCTACAACCTTGCCATCCGTATCAATAAGGCAGAGATCTATTCTTGTAATAGACTTCAGACCATCTATCGTATTCTGTAAAATCTGATTTGAAACCATCTTACTCCCGTTATCCTTTCTAAAGTCTGTATATTATAACAATAATTCGACATATTATACCAAACCATATATGAGGTATTATAACTCAATCGGTGCAAAAAAAAAAGAGGAAATGCTTATTTCTAAACATTTCCTCAAATTTTCACATTTATGTAGTTAGTGACAGGAACCAATCACATCTGATGTATGTGATTAGTGGCAGATAACCTGCTCTGTCTCCTTATCAAATATATGAAGCTTTGAAAGGTCAATTGCGAACTTAACTGTATCACCAGGACGTGCTGTTGTACGAGGATTAACCTTAGCTGTACATGTTACATCATCAAGGTCAAAGTGAAGGTTAACTTCTGCGCCAAGAAGCTCATATACCTTAATTGTAGCTTCAATAATGCTGTCAGGTGATGATGTAAGGAAAAGCTCCTCATCATGAATATCCTCTGGACGGATACCTGCAACAACTGTCTTACCAACATATCCCTGCTCGATAAGCTTCTTACCCTTTGCTTCAGGAAGCTTGATTGAGAAGTTAGCGCCAAGCTCAAGTGTAACTGCGCCTGCATTCTCAACAACCTTAGCATCAAGAAGGTTCATCTGAGGTGATCCGATGAATCCAGCAACGAAGAGGTTCTGTGGTGTATTGTAAAGAGCCTGTGGTGTATCTACCTGCTGAATGATACCATCCTTAAGAACTACAATTCTTG
>OHUE01000934.1_pt1 | contig 13878 bp, 10 predicted proteins | sample 1579111 | NCBI WGS metagenome assembly OHUE01 (sample SAMEA3879524, study PRJEB24766) | human gut metagenome | biome: human-associated habitat; feature: feces | place: USA | collected 1985/1987 | reverse complement strand
CTTGACATAAATAACTATGGTAAGTAAATGGAAATATGGTTAGGTGAATAGTAATCAAGACCTTTCTATAATTCTTTGTAGACTTACATCAGTAAGTCTTTTTTTGTTTTAGGTAAATTGGAAAGTAAGTAAATATATGGCTGGAAAATTAGCAACACACCAGGAAATAGCAGACCTGGCTGGAATAGAAGTAGATTATCTTTATAAAGGTAATAAAATGATAGTTACAGAAGAGTATAGTAAATCTACATATAAAGATTATGTTCAATATAATGGCTATGCTGATTATAATCAATTAATGTGTCTTGATGAATTTGTAGCTATAGAGATAGGTAAATTACACGTATTCTTTGATTATAATTATTATGGAAATGCATCCTTTGAGATTTATTGGTCTGGTGGACAAAGAATTGAATATGGTTTATTAGAAGAATTTGCTGGTGGTTCTTTTGAATATACAAATCAAAATGAAGCTTTATACACTAAATTTACTCTTTATGGAGATATTAGTTATATCCAAGTAACTTTTGAAAATCAATACTATAATATCTATAATAGTACTGACCAGTTTGTAGGATATGCTAATTCATCTTATGACCAATATTTAACAATAAATGTATATAGATAAAAATTAAAAAGGAGTGTCTTCTATGACACTCCTAATTCTTTCTTCCGGAACCTATGTGTTATGTTAGCATAGTACTTCCCATTTCGGATTTCATACATATTCTGGTTAGTCTTCTCTGAAGAGAGTGGACCCAAGTTCTTTATGTATGGGCCTATCTTGATATAGTCAAAATTATGTAAGTTTATAGCAGTATCTACATAAGTCCTGCCACTATACCATCCTATCTTCATTCTAGGCTCTGCCTCTTTAACTAATTGTGCAAGAAGATTAATCATAGCTGGATTAGCATCTCCGCCCATAAAACCCACACATGTTATTCCTGGATGTTTCTCAATCTCATTCATGATATTCACTAAAGTTAGCGGCGTTCCTTTATCTTCAGCAAGATAACTTGAATGACATCCTTCACATCCACAAGGACAATTGCTTATGTTGAAAGCAAGTGTTATTTCATCAGGAAATTCTTGAAAGACTTCCTTGACTTCGACATATTTTAATTTTTTAGCCATAATTTAATTCACGTTTACGTCACATCTAGAAAAACAGTACATAGCGCCTACACGAAATTTCTTGAGATTCAATTTCTTTTCTCTCCAGGTAAATTTAATTTTATCCATAGTTGAAAACATTGTCTACTAATATTTTGGTTATAGAATTATTCTTCTGGTCATATTTTTCTGACCAAGTAGAGTTTTCATATCTTTCTAAAATAGAATCAGCGCTCACATTAGTCAGTGTCTTGATATGAGAATACTTATCTAACTTGTTGATATAGTATCCTTCTGGAACTATCTGAATACAATAATGCTTTCCAGAAGTTCCTTCAATAAGAACATCATCTTGGATAATAAAATTGAAATCAATCTTATATTTCTCTAACCAGTAAGCAACTCTATAAGCAAAGTAACAACAACCACCAGAATTTAAGTGATAGTTCCTGTCAAACTCACTAGCCATATAATTAAGTTTAGCAACTAAAAATCTCATCTTGGAACTTTTTTAAATTAGAGATTTTATGAAAAGGAAAGTAAAAATAGGTATATGGAATACTATTATCTACATGCTTGTGGTTATTAGTTTAGGAGTAGCTCTCCCAGTTAGATCGCAAAACAATTACAAAGTAAAACTTACAGGCACTGTTTATGAGTACGGTCACAACAACAGGCGTTTGCCTTTAGAATTTGCTGCTGTGTCCATTCCTGAAATTGCATTGGGAACAACCTCTAATGAAAATGGTAGATACACGCTGGAAAATGTACCTACTGGTAAAATTCGTATGCAAATTCAATATTTGGGCAAAGTTTCTATTGACACCTTAATAAATGTAAATAAGGATTTGGTTCTTAATTTTACAATGAGGAATGAGGATTTTAAGTTGAAAGAAGTAACAGTAACCGCAACCAACAGCCGTTCGGGCAAATCCACATCTTCTCACATTTCCCGCTCTGCTATGGACCATATGCAAGCGACCAGTTTATATGATGTAATGTCATTGATGCCAGGTGGAATTTCACAGAATCAGGATATGAGTTCGGCACAACAGATTAACATCCGTCAAGTTTCCAGTTCCAGTGGTCCGGAAGCTCCGATGAATGCTATGGGCACCGCAATAATTCGTGATGGTGCCCCCATCTCAAATAATGCTAATTTATCTGCGATGAACCCTACGGTATTAAGTGGTACGGAAACACCCGCTTCATTGGCCGGAGGTGCCTCGCCGGCTGGTGGAACCGATGTTCGCAGTATTTCTACAGAAAATATAGAGTCTATACAAATTGTTCGTGGTATCCCTTCTGTTGAATATGGTGATCTGACCTCAGGAGCAGTAATTATTAATACAAAAGCTGGTCGTGAGCCGCTACGTATCAAAGCAAAAGCCAATCCTAATATCTATCAGGTGTCTATGGGAACCGGTTTTGAACTTGGAAAAAAGAAAGGTGCTTTAAATGTAAGTGCAGATTATGCTTATAATACGAATAATCCAATATCCAGTTACCAGCGTGCCACAACAAAGTTGCTCTATTCAAATACTTTCTTTAATAATAAGTTACGTACCAATTCCAGCTTTGATTTTGTTTATGGTAAGGATCAGCGTGAACGTAATCCTGATGACGAACAAACTAAAACAGCTTCGGAAGGTCGTGATGTAGGTTTTACTTTGAATACCAATGGTACATGGAATATAAATAAGGGCTGGTTAAAAACACTACGCTATGTATTGTCGGGTACGTATATGGATAAAGACAGTTATTATGAAACCGTATACAGTTCTGCCACATCTCCTTATTCCATGACCACTACAAACGGTGCGGTGCTTAGTAACTTTGCAGGTCAGCACATCTATGATGTCAATGGTAATCAAATTACTAATTTTGGACCGGAAGACATAAATCATTATGCTGTTTATCTGCCAAGCAGCTATTTGGGACACTATGAGATTGATAGTCGTGAAGTTAATTTGTTTGCTAAGGTAACGAGTTCTCTATTCAAGGCGAGCGGTCATGTAAACAACCGCATCTTGATTGGTGCGGATTTCCGGAGTGACGGTAACGTTGGTAAGGGAAAAACTTATGATCCAAGTACTCCTCCTTATCGTAGTCAATATGGTCATAATTCATCTTTCCGTCCACGTAACTATAAGGATATTCCTTTCATTAACCAATTTGGTGCATATGTGGAAGATAATTTTAAATGGTCTATAAGTGGTACGCATGATTTGAACATTCAGGCTGGTGTGCGTTATGATCATACCTCAGTAGTAGGGGGTATTTTCTCGCCACGTGTAAATGCATCCATTGATTTGATTCCGAATTTATTAAGTCTTCAGGGAGGTTACGGTATTGCTGCAAAGATGCCTTCTCTTCTCTATTTATATCCGGAAAATGCATATTTTGAATATATCAATATAAATGAGCTTGCCAATGAAAATATTCCGGAAAGCCAGCGTTTGTTCATGACCACCACAGAAGTTCGGCAAGTAGATAACTCAGATTTAAAGATTGCCCAAAATCATAAGGCGGAAGTCGGATTTAATTTACGAGTGGGTAAAACCAATCTGAATGTAATAGCTTATAAGGAGCGTCTGAAGGATGGTTATGTAATGAGCCAAACTTTCAATACCTTCAATACATTTATCTATAATGAATACCAGCGCACAGAAAACGGAATAGAACTTAGTAGTAGCTTACCGGTATTGTCTACTTATGCAAAACCAACTAATAATTTAAATATAGAAACCAAAGGTTTAGAATTTGATTTGAACATCGGACGTATTGATGCTATCCGTACGGCTTTCCAAATAAATGGTTCATGGATGCGTACTAAAAGTTGGCGTCAGGGTTATAGCTTCTATGACAATAGCGAAGATGCTGCTTCAGCCCGTAAACCGGTGGCCATTTATTCTCAAGATGGCAATGCAAGTTATAAACAGCAATTTGTAACGACTTTACGTGCCACTCACAATATCCCGCGTATCGGTTCTGTTGTTACGATGACAGCACAAGCTATTTGGCAGCAGTCTAATTGGAATACGTTTGGAAACGATTCTATACCTGTGGGCTATTTAGCATTGGAAGATGCGTCTGTAAATATGTTTCCCGAAGGGCAATATACCACTACCCAGCAAGTAAAAGATGCAGGATATGGATATATGTTGAATAATGTAAGTCATAATAATGCTATAAAAGAATCATATAGTCCTTATTTTTGTTTTAACTTGAATGTAACTAAAGAAATTAGCGATATGCTACGTGTTTCTTTCTTTGCCAACAATATGTTCAGAAGTTATCCGCGCAGAGAATCCAAACGTAATCCGGGTTCGTATACTCAATTGAATAACCGATTTTTCTTTGGGCTGGAATTATCACTCACTTTATAATGTTTAGGAAGTTATGAAAAAATATTTAATATATTTGTTTACATTGGCAAGTACCCTTTTGATAGGATGCGATTCCTTCAGGGACATGTCTGGCGCAGCAGAAGTGAATCCTATCACAGTGGATGTATATTTGGATATTACCGTTGAAAATATATCCACGCTGAAAGATCTGACTGTAAAGTTTGACAATTACGATGAAGATTTACATTATGTAAAAGAAGTAACTGATAATAGTGTGAAAGTAGACGGGATTATCCCCGGAATTTATTCAGTAACAGTATCCGGTACAGCTATTGATACAGAAAATAGCGAGTATTATATCAATGGTAACTCTGTAAATGCAGCATTATTTAAACATGGCAGCGCATTGAATATTGAAGTGCAAGGCCTTAAAGTGAGCCCTTTAATTTTCAAGGAGATTTATTATTGCGGTAGCCGTCCGGAAAAGGGGGGAGTCTATTTCCGCGACCAGTTCTATGAGATATACAATAACTCTGCTGACGTTTTGTATTTGGACGGTATTTATTTCGCAAATTTAACTCCGGGTACAGCTACCACTAAATTACCTATTTGGCCGGAAGCGGACGGTAATAATTATGCATATGGAGAACGTGTGTGGAAATTTCCAGGAAATGGAACCGAATATCCGTTAGCACCAGGTGAATCTTGCATTATTTCTCAATTTGCCGCTAATCATCAGTTGGACATCTATAACCCTCAAAGTCCTATCGACGGCAGTAGTTCTGAGTTTGAGTTTAATATGAATAATCCAAATTTCCCTGACCAGGCAGCTTATGATATGCAACATGTTTTCTATCAAGGAAAAGCAGAGATGGGAAGCATACCACAGTATTTGACATCCGTATTTGGAGGCGCTTATGCGATTTTTCGTGTTCCTGAAGGAGAAACTTGGGATCCGGTCAATGATGAAAATATGAAGACAACAGATCTAAGCAAACCGAACAGTAATGTTTATTATGCTAAAATACCTGTTAAATATGTATTGGATGCTGTTGAAGCAGTAGACAATGAGTCAAAGATGAATGCAAAACGTGTTCCCGGTGTACTTGATGCAGGTATTACTTGGGTAGGAGCTACTTATTGCGGTTTAGGTATTGCTCGTAAATTGTCCACAGGCGAAGAAGGTAATCCTATTATTCGCGAAGAAACAGGCACATACATATATCAGGATACAAACAACAGTACGGATGACTTTGAACGTGGCGTTGTTCCTGTAATGCGTCGTAATGGAGCAAAAATGCCTTCATGGAATCACACATTGCAATAATTAATTAAAAGGACAGAACAATGAAAAAACAATATATGAACTATATGAAAAGCTGCCTGCTGGTAGTGATAGCCTGCTTTGTAAGTATGGTGGGAGCGGCACAGGGTTTCTCTCCTGCCGCTATGGAACAATTGAAAACAAAACGACTATGGTCTCATTCACAGAATGCTGCCGGTATGCCATTCGATGATATTCAGAATTATTCGAATGTTATATTGGGATATGACTTACAGGACGGAAACTATTGCCGTCCGCAAGAGGGGCAGAAAGAGACTATCGTAGGTGTATCCAGTGAAGGCTTTATCAATCTGAAAAATGCATATGTATGGGGAGCATTTAATTTTGCACAAAAAAATCTGACGGATGCCGGATATAATGCCTCCATTGCCGATCCATTCAGGGGAATGCCTTACTATATCGCAGACCAGCACTTAAGTAAATGGAGAAATCAATATTACGATCTGAAGTTTCGTGCAGCTACTCCTTTATTTGGTAATCATTGGGCATTGGGTTTGGAAGGTAATTATGTAGCTACATTAGCTGCCAAACAGCGTGACCCGCGTGTGGATACCCGTTTTTATACGCTGGAACTGACACCGGGGATTACTTACAGGTTGAATAATTCACACAAGTTTGGTGCAAGTTTCAAGTATAGTTCTATCAAGGAAGACTCAAGAATGAGTAATGTCAACTCTTATGTGGATCAGGACTATTATATATTATACGGTTTGGGAACAGCCATAAAAGGAATAGGCAGCGGTGTAACCAGCAATTATATTGGAGACCGTTTCGGTGGAGCTCTCCAGTACAACTTCAGTATGCCGTCTTTCAATTTACTGCTTGAGGGCAGTTACGATGTAAAAGCGGAAACTGTTCAGCAGAGCTATACGACTCCTAAAAAAATAGCCGGTGTAAAAGATAAAACTGCTCATGTTTCTTTAACGATGATTCAGGAAGGAAAGGACTATACCAATTATATGAGAACCACATATACAAATCGTAACATCGATGGTATTCAGTATATTTCTCAACGCGATAACTCTGAATCACAAAGTGGCTGGGTGGAATTATATAATAACATCCGTTCTACGTACAAGGCACAAACCGCTTCTCTTAATTATGCATTAAGCAGAAACCGCGGGAATGAATATAGTTGGAAAGCAGAATTAAATGTGAATTATACCAAGCAAGACGATGAATATTTAATGCCTAATTCTGTACAGAATGCAGAAAATTTATCTTTAGGCTTAGGTGGCAAAAAAAATTTTGTTTTAGGCAATAGTTTGAATCGCAGGCTTTTAATAGATGTTCATGTTGCGTATAACAATAATCTGGGAGGTGAATATGTATATGGTGGTAGCCATGCAGACTATCCGACAGTAACCGAATTACAACAAGGGCTGACTAATTATTATACCTGTGATTACTATCGTATTGGCGGGTCGATAACGTATTCGCAACAAGTCAGAGAAAACAGACGTATGAACTTATTTGCAAAAGTTGTATTCGATCGTGTAAATACCTCTGACTATGATTATGATGGGCGTACTTACTTGTCGATAAGTTTAGGATGTAATTTTTAATGCTACATAACGAAATCTATATTACAAAAACATGCGTAAATTAATAACTGGAAGTTTGATGCTCTGCAGCATATTATCTCTGCGGGCACAGACATTTGTTAAACCGGCTGTGAAAGTAAAGGACACCTCTTTTGCTGTAATTACAGATAAAGGGACATTTCAGGCTTGCGAAGCCGAGCTTAAGCCTATCAGGAGATTCTAGGAAAGGAAGGGTTGCCTACGTTCATCGTATACAATGAATGGAAGAAACCGGAAGATGTAAAGAAAGTTATTGTTAAGCTCTACAAAAAGGATAAATTGGAAGGAGTGGTATTTGTCGGTGATATTCCTATTCCAATGCTCCGCAAAGCCCAGCATATGACTTCCGCTTTTAAAATGGATGAGAAAAACAATGACTGGAGAGATTCTTCAGTGCCCAGCGACCGTTTCTACGATGATTTCGACCTACAATTCGATTTTTTGAAACAGGACAGTGTCGAAAATAATTTCTTCTATTATAATTTGGCTATAAAATCTCCACAGCAAATTCGGTGTGACATATATTCTGCACGTGTCAAAGCTGTTGATAACGGCGAAGAACCGCATGCGCAAATCAGCCGCTATTTAAAAAAAGTGGTGGCTGAGCACCAGACAAACAATAAATTAGACCAATTCTTCTCCTATACAGGTGATGGCTCTTACTCTAACTCATTGACTGCATGGACACCGGAAACCTTTACTATCCGCGAACAGATGCCGGGCGTATTCGATAAAGAAGGACGGGCCCGTTTCATCCGTTATAATTTCAGCGATTATCCCAAGGACGATGTCATTAATATGCTGAAACGCACAGATCTGGACTTGTCTATTTTTCATGAGCATGGTATGCCCGAACGTCAATATCTTTCCGGTAGTCCCGCTACTAATAGGTGGAATGCTCATGTAGATGCAATGAAGTACTATTATCGTGGTTTAGCACGTAGAAAGCAAGACAACAAAAAGTCTTTCGACGAAATGCTGGATATGATGAAAAACACATATGGTTTGGACACTACTTGGATTGCAGGCTATGATGATCCCAAAGTAATTGCAGAAGATTCTTTACTAGACCTGCGCACCGGTATTATCCTATCGGAAGTTACAGAGTTTAAGCCTAATAGCCGTATGGTAATTTTCGATGCATGCTATAATGGTGATTTTCGGGAAAAAGATTACATTGCCGGACGTTATATCATGTCGGAGGGAAAATGCGTAACTACTTTTGCCAATTCAGTCAATGTACTGCAAGATAAAATGGCAAACGAGATGCTCGGCCTGTTAGGCATGGGAGCACGAGTGGGGCAATGGGCTAAATTGACGAATATTCTCGAATCGCACATTACCGGTGACCCTACTCTACGTTTTCAATCTATCAATGAGGTAGATGCCAATGCTTTGTTCAAAGAACCATATAGTGAGTCTCGCATGTTGGAGTTATTACAGTCGCCCTATGCCGACATACAGAATTTTGCTTTGCACAACCTTTATCGCAATGACTATCCGGGTATTTCTGATTTATTAAGAAAAACTTTTGAAACTTCCCCGTTCATGATGGTACGTTTCACCTGCTTGGCATTGCTTGAGAAGATTGGTGACAAAAACTTCCGGGAAGTCTTACACTTGGCCATTACGGATTCCTATGAATTTATTCGTCGTACCTCTGTTCGTATGATGCAACATGTGGGACTGAACGAGTATGTTTATCCGCAAATCAAAGCCTATGTAGAAGACAACCTATCCGAGCGTGTGGCATTTAATGTGAGTTTGGGGCTTCAGGTCTTTGATCAGGCAGCCGTACAGGCGGCAATTGATAAAGTAATGGCTGAGACCTATGTGTTGCAAGACAAGGAGGATATGCGTAAGGTTTTGGAGGATGCCAATAATAGTCGTAGCATGCAAAAAGAGTTATTAAGCAAAGAAACCTCCGAACGTTGGCGCATCCTTTATTGCAATTCTCTGAAAAATTATATGGCACATGCCTGTGTAGACGGCCTCTTGGCTTTACTTACCGACTCCAGTGAAAGTGAAAAGCTAAAAACTTGTTTATTGGAGGCTTTTGCTTGGTTCACTCATTCTTATCGGAAGCCTGACATCCTTCGGGTATGCGATCAACTGAGAAAAGATAAGAGCTTATCCGAGAACCTTCGTGAAGAAGCCGACCGTACATATTACAGACTTAAAAATTAATTGGCCATGATTAAAAAAATAATATATCTGGCATTTCTTTTGCCACTGGCAGGAAATGCACAAACAACAGTCATAAAGCCATTGGTCAAGCAACCTACCGCTTTTGCTATTATAACAGATAACCAGACTTATGCAAATACCAAAGATGCCATGCATCAGTACAAAACTGCGGTTGAAGATGATGGTTTGGCAACTTATCTGATCAGCGGTGACTGGCAAAATCCAGATCAAGTCAAACAGATAATCATCAAAACATATCAAGAATGCCCTTCATTGGAAGGTCTGGTTTTAATAGGTGATGTGCCTGTCGCATTGGTACGTAATGCACAACACATGACTACTGCATTCAAAATGAATGAGAAAGCCTTTCCTTGGGATCAGTCTTCCGTACCTACCGACCGCTTTTATGATGATCTGAACTTAAAGTTTGAGTTCATCAGGCAAGACTCAGTAAATCATCAGCATTTCTACTACAAATTGACGGAAGACAGTCCCCAGCGGCTAAATCCTACTTTCTATTCGGCTCGTATCAAGTATCCGGAAAAAAAGGAAGGGGATAAATATGCGGCCATTGCCTCATATTTGAAGAAAGCTGCTGCTGCCAAGGCAGATAAGCATAATCAATTGGATCGGGTATTCTCATTCAATGGTGGTTCTTACAATTCCGATTGCCTGATTGTATGGATGGATGACGAAAAAGCTTATATGGAGAACTTTCCATTAGCTTTTGGTCGTCAAATGGGATTCAAACATTGGAACTTCCGAATGAAACACCCTATGAAATATAAGTTATTCAGCGAATTGCAACGAAAGGACCTTGACTTATTTATGTTTCATGAGCATGGAATGCCAACAGGGCAGCTTATTAATGATGAATTGGCATGCACTGATTTCAATAATCGTTATAAAATGTTGAAGAGTACACTTTATAATGCAGTCATGGCCCATGTTGGAAAACGTGATAAAGACACCTTACGTATTCAGATGCAGGAAAAGCGACAAGTGAATGAGGTGTTTTTTAAAGACCTGGATAATCCTAAGTTCTGGGAAGCAGACTCTCTTCACTACGCTGATGAACGTATCGTAACGGAAGATTTAATGAAGAGAAATCTTTCCACCAATCCGAAGATGATAATGTTTGATGCGTGCTACAACGGTTCTTTTCACGAAAACGACTATATAGCAGGACAATATATCTTTAATGACGGTCAGACATTGGTAGCACAAGGAAATACCCGTAACGTATTGCAAGACCGCTGGACTATTGAAATGATTGGTTTGTTGTCCCATGGTGTACGAGCCGGGCAATACAATAAGCTGATCGCATCACTTGAGGGTCATTTGTTTGGTGATCCCACTTTCCGTTTTGCTCCTGTCGAAGCCAATACTTTAAGTACCGATATAACAATACACAAAGATGACAAAGCCTATTGGAAGAATTTGTTAAACAGCCCATACGCTGATGTACAAAGTTTGGCCATGCGTATGTTGGCTGATACCGATACCCAAAAGGAATTGTCTCCGTTGCTCCTGAAAAAGTACCGGGAAAGCGGTTTCAATACGGTTCGTATGGAGGCTATCAAGTTGTTGAGCCGTTATCAGGACGATAACTTCATCGAAGCATTACGCGAAGGTTTGAACGATGCTTATGAAATGGTAGCTCGCCAAAGTGCCATTTATGCTGGATTTGTAGGTGACGATTCCTTATTGCCCGCTATTGTGGAAGCATTGGTCGAACATAATGAACGTTTACGCGTACAAATGAGTGCCAACAAAGCTTTAAGCCTTTATCCGAAAGAGAAAGTAGAAAAAGTAATAGAAGACTTTTATGCAAAAGTTGACCGTTTGAATGAAAACGAGGAGAAAAAGCGGTTACTAAGAAGTCTGGAGAGAATGTGTGTACAAGAGGCAAAAGTCCATCAGACTTTGATGGATGTAGCTGCACCGGAAGCAAAACGTATCAGTGCAATCCGCAATGTGCGTAACTATACGTTCCATTTCCACGTGGATGATTATTTGAATGTAATTCGTGATGCCGGTAATCCACAGGAAGTACGTGTAGTAATGGCCGAAGCATTAGGATGGTTTACCAATTCTGTACAACGTCCACACATTCTTGAAGAAATAAAGAAGATGCAACAAACAGCCAATCTTCCGGAAGATTTAAAAGCAGAACTTGAACAGACAATCAAAAGATTAAGTTTATAAATATGAAGAAATACATCCTTTTGGCAATTACCGCTTTGTGCTTACAGGATATGCAGGCGCAAACAGTTGTACATCCTAGTATAAAAACAAAGACTACTTTTGCAATTGTAGTCGATCAGAAAAGTTATGATGAAGCGAAAAGTGAAATTGATGCTTATCGTACCAGTATAGAAAAAGAAGGCTTAGGTACTTACTTGCTAATTGATGATTGGAAAAGGCCCGAACCTATTCGTGAGCAGCTTGTCAAATTGCATGAGAATGAGAAAACGCCTTTGGAGGGTTGCGTATTTATAGGTGACATCCCTATTCCAATGATTCGTGATGCACATCATCTATCTTCGGCTTTCAAAAGGTCTCCCAAAGCCAATTGGCAGAAATCAAGCGTTCCTTCCGACCGTTATTATGATGACTTCGGATTAAAATTTGATTATATTAAACAAGACAGTTTGATACCTGACTATCATTATATGACATTGCGTGCTGATTCTAAACAGTATATTTCACCGGATATTTATTCGGCCCGTATCCGTCCATTGCATTTAGAAGGGGAGAACCGGTATCAGATGCTACGCGATTACTTAAAAAAGGCAGTTGCCGAAAAAGCAAAGCAAAATGCATTTGACCAACTGACTATGGCCCGCGGCCATGGTTACAATTCCGAAGATCCTTTGGCATGGAGCGGTGAGCAAATGGCCTTACGTGAGCAATTGCCGCAAATATTCAAATCGGGTAATACAGTGAAGTTCTATGATTTTGACATGCGCTATCCGATGAAACCATTATACTTGAACGAGATTCAGCGCGAAGGATTAGATGTCATGCTATTCCATCACCATGGTGGCCCCACCATGCAGTATATCAATGGCTATGAAAATGGTTCCGGTATTAATTTGAGTATTGAGAATGCCAAAATATTCTTGCGAAGCAAAGTGCCTTCATACGCCAAGAAACATGGGCGTGAAGCTGCTATCAGAGAATATGCCAAGCAGTATGGGGTACCTGAAAGTTGGTGTGCGGAAGCTTTCGATGAGGAGAAAATAAAATCGGATTCCATTGTAAATCGTAATATGGATATCTATACTGAAGATATTCGTCTTTTGACTCCTAATGCGCGTTTTATATTGTTTGATGCTTGTTTCAACGCTTCTTTCCATTTGGATGACAACATTGTAGGTTCTTACATATTTAATAAGGGTAAGACCATTGCTACTATGGGATGTACGGTTAACACCATTCAAGATAAATGGCCGGATGAATTTCTCGGCTTGTTAGCTGCCGGTATGCGCATCGGGCAGTTCACCCGTTTTACCTGCTTCTTGGAAAATCATCTGATCGGTGACCCGACTTTTCATTTCACCAATAATGCCGGGCTGGATATGGACATCAACCAAGCTTTAGTTGTGCAGGAAGGAAATGTTACATTCTGGAAAAAACAGCTGAATTCCCCTATGGCTGACATGCAGGCAATGGCGCTCCGCCAATTGTCAATGGCAAATTATAGTGGGCTCGTCGAGCTACTGAAGAAAAGTTACTACGAATCGAACTATTTCGTAGTGCGGTTAGAAGCATTACGCCTATTAGCTTTGAACTATCCGACAGAAGTTGCCGATGTATTGCAGACAGCCATGAATGACAGTTATGAGCTGATCCGTCGCTATGCGGTGGAATATGTTGAAAAGAACTGCAATCCGGAATTGTTGCCGGCATGGATAGAAAGCTATCTGTTGCGCGGACATGAAAACCGCCATCGTTTCAGAATTTTTAGTGCTATCAATACATTCGACCATGATATGGCTTTGAATGAATTGAAGAAACAGGCTGCCGATTGGTCTTTCTACGATTCTTCCTATGTGAATGAATTGTTGGAATACTTTCCTCGCCAAAAGAAAGGACTTGAAAGGGATTTTGCACTTATTGGCAATCCGGAAAGCACTACCAAACAGATACAAAGCGAAATAAGTAGGTTCCGAAATAAACCTATTGCTAAAGCTATTGAGCCATTACTGAACATTATAAAAAATGAAAGCCAAGAAGAAGAACTTCGCATATTGGCTGCTGAAACATTAGGCTGGTATAATTTATACTATAA
>OHUE01000933.1_pt1 | contig 13897 bp, 9 predicted proteins | sample 1579111 | NCBI WGS metagenome assembly OHUE01 (sample SAMEA3879524, study PRJEB24766) | human gut metagenome | biome: human-associated habitat; feature: feces | place: USA | collected 1985/1987 | reverse complement strand
GGCGGTGCTGGAATACTGCGCCGACCCCAAGCGCCTGGGGGCCAAGACCCTGTTTGCCACCCACTATCACGAGCTGACGGCGCTGGAGGGCGAGCTGCCCGGCGTCCGCAACTATAACATCGCCGTCCGCACACGGGGCGAGGATATCATCTTCCTGCGGAAGATCATCCCCGGCGGCGCCGACCGCAGCTACGGCATCGAGGTGGCAAAGCTGGCCGGTCTGCCCGGCAGCGTGACCCGCCGCGCCCACGAGGTGCTGCGCACGCTGGAAGCATCTGCGCCCAAAAACAAGGTGGAGCAGATGGATTTTGACGCCTTGCAGGAGTATAATTCCCCGGCAGTGCCCAGCGAGATGATGGAAAAGCTGGAAGCTGTGGATGTGGAAACGCTTACTCCCATTGAAGCACTGAACTTTTTGTACGAGCTGAAAAAGACCCTCAAGGGCAGCCTGAACGGCTGACCGCAAGAATCAACCACAGGGGAGGGAAAAGACCATGGCAGTCATCCATGTTCTGGATAAGCATACTGCGGAGCTGATCGCCGCCGGTGAGGTGGTAGAGCGCCCCGCATCGGTGGTCAAGGAACTTCTGGAAAACTCCATCGACGCCGGTGCAACGCAGGTTACCGTAAGCATCGAGTCCGGCGGCGTAAAGCTGATCGAGATCAGCGATAACGGCACCGGTATTGATGCCGAGTATATCCCAACGGCTTTCATCCGCCACGCCACCAGCAAAATTGAAAAGCCGGATGACCTGAACAGCATCCATACACTGGGCTTCCGGGGTGAAGCACTGGCTTCCATTGCCAGCGTGGCGCGGGTAGAGCTGCTCACCCGCACCGAGGTGGACGAGTTTGCCACCTGCTACCGCATCGCCGGCGGCGAGGAGCAGGGCAGGGAGCCTGCCGCCCGTGCTGTGGGCACCACCATCCGGGTGCAGGACCTGTTCTACAATACCCCCGCCCGCATGAAGTTCCTCAAAAAGGACTCCAGCGAGGGCACCTTTGTGGCAGATAACGTAGGACACGTGGCGCTCAGCCACCCGGAGGTCAGTGTCAAGTTCATCCGGGAAGGCAAGCTGCAATACGTTACCCCCGGCGATGGACAGCTGCGCAGCGCTGCCTACGCGGTGCTGGGGCGGGAGTTCAGCCGTGACCTTATCGAGGTGCACTCCGAGGAAGGGTTATACCGGGTCACTGGTTTGATCACCCCGCCCAAGAGCTGCCGCGCCAGCCGCAGTATGCAGCATTTCTACATCAACGGCCGCTATGTGCGCAACCGTACCATCATGGCGGGCATGGAAATGGCCTTTAAGGGCACGACCATGCAGGGCAAGTTCCCGGGCGGCATCTTGCTGCTGGAAATGCCCACCGACCTTGTGGATGTCAATGTCCACCCTGCAAAGATCGAAGCCCGCTTTGCCCGGGAAAATGACGTGTTCGATGTCGTTTACCATGCGGTCAAGCTGGCGCTGGCACAGCCCGGCACCGGGGAGCGCCGCTTTACCTTTGAAGCAGACGAAAAAGAGAAAACTGAAAAAGAAAACAATATTAAGAATGAAAATTCTGTAAAGAATAATCACTTTACAGGGCTTTCCGCTGTCATTCCGGGTCAGGCAGCCCCCGGCACACTGCCCGCGCAGCATTGGCAGGCATCCGCGCCGCAGCGTAACGCAACAGTCCCGGCTCAAACGTCTTCCTGCGTTAGCAATAGCGAATCGGTGACAGCAGATCCTTTTTTTTCGCCTTTAGCTACATTACACAGGATACGATCAAAGGAGACTTCCTCTACACCTGAGCCTGCCGTACCTTCGTGGCGGCAGTCTGCCCCCGCAGAGGACATTCTGGACCCGGTGGTCACCCTCCACAGCCCGGAAAAATCAGATGCAACCGAAGTCCAAATCGCGCCGCGGCCATTCCGGGCAGCAGCCGGTGAGGCGCAGCTGGACGTGCACCCGGAGACGGACGCCACAGCCGACCCGCTGCTGGATCATATGGCAGCATGGAACACCATGCCCGCCGCCCCGGAGATCGAAGCCGCAACGGTGCCCTATCAGCCGGAGGAGCCCGTGCAGTCCGAGCAGCCGGAACAGCTTGGCTTTGATGTACCGCAGGGGGAAGAGCCGCTGCGGTATGTGGGCGAAGTATTCCGCACCTATATTCTGGCAGAGCGGGGAGACGAGCTGTGCCTGATCGATAAGCACGCCGCCCACGAGCGTCAGCTGTACGAAAAGCTGGCCGCGAACTACGGCAACGTGCCCAGCCAGCTGTTGTTGCAGCCCGCCGCCATCGACCTTTCCGCAGAGGAAAAGCAGGCGCTGCTGGAAAATCAGCCCCTGCTGGAAAACGCCGGGCTGGATGTGGCGGACTTTGGCGGCAGCACGGTGCTATTGCGCGCTGTGCCTGCGGACGTAGAGCCGCAGAACGCCGAGGATTTGCTGGTGGAAATCGCCGACCGCCTGCTCAAGGGCAGCCGGGACGCGCTGAACGAGCACACCGAGTGGGTGCTGCACTCCATCTCCTGCCGCGCCGCCATCAAGGCGGGGGATAAGTCCTCCCCGCAGGAACTGATGGCACTGGCCGAGAAGATCCTCTCCGGCGAGGTGCCGCCCTTCTGCCCCCATGGCCGTCCCTGCGTGCTCAAGTTTACCCGAAAGGAGTTGGAAAAGCAGTTTGGACGCATCGTGTAATGCAAAACCTGCCGTGGTGGCTGTGGTAGGCCCCACCGCCACCGGCAAGACCGCGCTGGGTGTTGCGCTGGCGCAGCAGTTTTCCGGCGAGGTCGTCAGCGCCGACTCCATGCAGATCTATAAAGGTCTGGATGTGGGCACCGCCAAGGTCACCCCGCAGGAGACCTGCGGCATCCCGCACCACGGCGTGGACATCCTCACTCCGGAAAAGACCTTCAGCGTGGCGGATTTCACCGCGCTGGCAGGGGAGTACATTCGGGATATCACTGCCCGGGGGCATCTGCCGCTGCTGGTAGGCGGCACCGGACTGTATGTGCAGAGCCTTTTGTACGGGGTGCGCTTCACCGCCGAAAAAGCCCCGGATGGTCTGCGCGAGCAGCTGACCGCTGAACTGGAAGCCAACGGCCCGGAAGCCATGTACGCAAAACTGCAAGCCGTGGACCCGGAAGCTGCCGCTGCCATCCACCCCAATAATAAGGTACGGGTGCTGCGGGCGCTGGAACACTACCGCGCCACTGGCAAGCGTCTCAGCGAACAAAAGGCCGATTCGCTGCCGCCGGAGCGCCCCTACCGCAGCCTTGTGCTGGGGCTGGATTTTCCGGACCGTGCAGCGCTGTACCGCCGCATCGACCTGCGGGTGGACAAAATGCTGGAGGCCGGGCTTTTGGCCGAGGCAGAATACGTCTGGCATAACCGCGAAGTCTTCCGCACCGCCGCACAGGCCATCGGCTATAAAGAATTTTTTCCGTATTTCCAGCAGACCGCCACGCTTGAGGCCTGCACCGAAAAGCTCAAACAGGCCTCCCGCAACTACGCCAAGCGCCAGCTGACATGGTTCCGCCACATGGACGGGGTTACATGGCTGGACGCCGGGGCGGCGGACGTGCGACAGACCGCTTTGCGCCTGACCCAAGACTTTTTATTGAAAGGATGATCCTTATGCCGGAAACCCCTCAGGAACCGCGCCACAAGTTTTCTGCGCTCACCACGCTGGCGGCTGTGCTGGCCACCTTTTTGCTGGCGGCGGCAGCGTATGTCTGCTGGCAGGCGGCGCACATCCTTTTCCCCCAGAACGTCTACGAAACGGCGCTGCCCATCACCATCTCCGATACCATTGAAGCGGACGGCGTGCTGCTGTTTGACGAGACCTGCATTTCCGGCAGCGGCAATCTGGGTTACCTTGTCTCGGACGGCGAGCGGGTGTCGGCAGGCACTGCCGTTGCAGAGCTGTATACCGATGCCAATCAGGCGGTGCTGCGCCAGCAGCTGACCCAGCTCACCAGCCAGATCGACCTTTTGCAGCGCTCCCAGAACACCGCAGCCACCCAGCTGGACGGCTTGCTCAAGGAGCGCTCCGGTGCGCTGTATGACCTGCTGGACGCACTGGATACCGCCCAATACAGCGATGTGGACGAAAGCACCGATGCCTATTTGCTGGCGCAGAACAAGCTGTGGATCACCACCGGCGATACCGCCGGCTTTGCGGATCAGATCGCGCTGCTTGCCCAGCAGGCACAGACCGTGCAGGCACAGCTGGGCAACCCCACCCAGATCGCCGCCCCCACTACCGGCTACTTTGTCCGAGCTGCCAGCAGCGGACGGCTGAATGCCGGTGCTGCGGACATTCTGGCGCAGAGCCCGGAGCAGCTTAAAGCCTATCTGGACTCTGACCCCGAGATGCCGCTGGATGGCTGCGTAGGCAAGCTGGTGGCCGGGTTCAGCTGGCAGTACGCCGGGGTGTGCTCCGCAAAGCAGGCCGAAAAGCTGCTGGGCGCGGACGGTAAGCCCCTGCGCACGGCGGTGGAGATCAGCTTCCCCGGCCAGAGCGATGCTGCCTTGCGCGCCACTGTCGCCGAGGTGACCATTGATGCAGAGCAGGATATTGCCCGCTTTGTGCTGCAATGCAACTCCATCAACGGCGATGTGCTGTGCCTCAACCACGCCCGCGCACGCATCAGCACCGGCGAGAGCACCGGCCTGCGGGTTCCCGCCGCAGCGGTGCACTACCTCAAGGAGGACGGCACCGAGGCTGAGACGCAGGGCGAAAACTATATTCCCGGCGTGTACGTCAAGTACGGCAACATCGCCCGTTTCTGCAAGATTGACCCGGTGGATGCCGACCATCCGCTGATCTCGGAAGACGATTACATCCTTGTTTTGCCCAAGGGAACGGACGGTTCTGTCAGTCAGGTAAGGCTTTATGACGAAATAATCGTCTCCGGACAAAATTTATATGACGGAAAACTTTTGTAGTTATTGACATCTGCTGCAAAAAATCAGATAATAGTAAAAGCTATTTGCATTCTTTTTGCAAAGAACGCCAGGCAGCCGGGCGCTGCCCGAATGAAAGGAGCAGATAATTATGTCTTTGCTGGATAGCATTAAGAAGGGCCTGATGGGCGAAGGGGACGAGTACGAGGACCAGTACATCGATGACGGCCCCCAGATGGTGAACAACAACAGCGGCGTTGGCATCGGGATGGACGAAGAGACCGAGGAGCCTGCCGAGGGCACCAGCAAGAAGAACAAGGTGGTCAACATCCATGCCACCACTCAGCTCAAGGTGGTTCTGGTCAAGCCCGAGCGGTTCGAGGATGCCAGCACCATTGCCGACCATCTGAACAACAAGCGTACCGTGGTGCTGAACCTGGAGTCCACCAACAAGGAGGTCTCCCGCCGTCTGGTGGACTTTTTGTCCGGCGTGGCCTACGCCAACAACGGCCAGATCAAGCGCGTAGCCAACAGCACCTTTATCATTACCCCGTACAACGTGGATATCATGGGCGACCTGCTGGACGAGCTGGAGAACAATGGCGCATTCTATTGATCCGGCAGCCGGCGCGGTGCGGGGCTTTGTGCCCGCCCGCAATGATGGGGAACGCTATCTCATGCGGCATATCGAGGATCTTGCCGATGCGGCTTTTTCCCGCGGCATAGCCCGGTACTCTGCATTCCTCAGCGACCGGGAACAGGATCTTGCCCGGGCGGCACTGGGACGTGCCGGTGTGCGGGACGGCTGGCGTTTTGACGGCGGCTGGCCCGAGGCCGAGCGCAGGGTGCTCTGTCTGGAGCCGGAGTACAGCTACGGCGAGTGTCCGGTGCGCTGCGTACAGCTGCAATGCCGGGCGCTGCCCGGTGCGGCGCTTCCGGCGCACAAGGATTATCTGGGCAGCCTGATGGGGCTTGCTCTCAAGCGCGAGGCGCTGGGCGATATCCTGCTGCCAGCCGATGCGCCGGGCACGGCCTATGTGTTCGCGCTGGAACCGGCGGCAAAGCTTATCTGCCGGGAGCTGTGTCAGGCGGGACGGACAGAGGTGTCCACCCGCCTGCTGGAGCCGGAAGAGATCCCGGCTTTCCCGGCACCGGAGCGGCAGCTGCTCACCGCCACTGTGTCCTCCCTGCGGCTGGACGCGGTACTCTCTGCCATGCTGCACGTCAGCCGCGGCACCGCTGCGGAGCTGATCGAGGCGGGCAGGGTAGAGATCAACCATCTGCCGGTGGAAAAACCCCATGCCCCCGTATACGAGCAGGATGTGTTCACCGTGCGCGGCAAGGGCCGCTTCCGGCTGACTGCATTGCCCGGGAAAAGTAAAAAAGATCGTTCGATCATTGAGTTCTTTCAATATTAAAAGTTATGGGAGGAAATGACTATGCTGACCCCGCAGGATGTCCGCTCTGTACAATTTGAAAAAAACCTCCGCGGCTACCGTACAGAGGACGTGGATCGTTTTCTGGACAAGGTCGAGGAGCAGCTGCAGCAGAACGATGCGCAGGCAGAGCAGCTGCGCAAGCAGATCGCTGATCTGACCGCAGAGAACCAGAAGCTCAAGGGCGAGCTGCAAAGCTTTGAGGCTGACGGCGATATGCTCAAGAGCGCACTGATCAACGCCCAGCGCATGGGCGAAAACGTGATCCGCGAAGCAAACCAGAAGGCCGAGGAGATCATTCACCGCGCAAACCTGCGGGGCGATGATATCATCCGCGATGCCAACGAGCTGCTGCAGAAGGCAAGCGACCGCGCAGACGAGATCGAGAACGAAGCCAACGAGAAGCGTCTGGCTGAGGAGCGGGAGTACGACCGCGTCCGTCTGGAGGTCACCCGCTTCAAGGCGGATGTGCTCAATTTGTACCGCAGCCACGTGGAGTCTTTGAGCCGTCTGCCGGAGTTCCAGAAGGACGCTAAGGAAGCCGAAAAGGACGCCCCCGTACAGGATGCCGAGCCTGTGCAGGAAGCTGCCGCAGAGCAGCCCGCCGCACAGCCCGAGACTGCCCCTGCAGCCGATGCTGCAGCAGCCCCGGCCGAGCAGCAGCCTGCCGAACCGACCGAAACCACCGAACCTGCCGCCCCTGCCGATGACGACGAGGCGGCTGACAGCAGCGAGGATTTCTGGGCAAAGGACGAAAGCCAGCTCAAGCTGGACCCGCCTCCTGCTGATATGAAGCCGGACGAGCCGGACTACGACGCTTTTCAGGGCGTAAAGTTCAGCGAGTAAGGCACCCAACGCAAAAATAGAGGAGAGTGTAAACCATTGGCTAAGAACAAATCGCAGTACGACAGCACGTTGAATCTGCCCAAGACCCTGTTTGAGATGCGTGCCGGTCTGCCCAAGAAGGAGCCGGTCATGCTCAAGGATTGGGACGACAACGACCTGTACAACCAGCTCATGAAGCACAACGAGGGCAAGCCCCAGTTCATTCTGCACGACGGCCCTCCGTATGCAAACGGCAACATCCACATGGGCACCGCCCTGAACAAGATCATCAAGGATATCATCATCCGCGAAAAGAACATGGAGGGCTATCAGGCTCCCTATGTGCCCGGTTTTGATACCCACGGTCTGCCCATTGAGCTGAAGGCCCTGTCCTCGGTGGGTGACAAGAAGAAGGACATCTCCAAGCTGGAGCTGCGCCAGATCTGTGAAAAGTTTGCCACCGAGCACATCGACATCATGAGCGACCAGTTCAAGCGTCTGGGCGTCATCGGTGACTTTGAGCACCCCTACCTGACCCTGAAGCCGGAGTTTGAGGCACGTCAGATCGAAATCTTCGGCGAGATGGCCAAGAAGGGCTACATCTACAAGGGTTTGAAGCCCGTGTACTGGTGCCCGGACTGCCGCACCGCACTGGCTGAGGCCGAGATCGAGTACGGCGAGGACGACTGCGATTCCATCTTTGTGCGTTTCCACGTCTCGCAGGATCCCAACGGTGTGCTGGCAAAGTACGGCATCCCCATGGATAAGACCTACTTCGTCATCTGGACCACCACCACCTGGACCCTGCCCGCCAACGAGGCCATCTGCCTGAATGGTCAGTTCGAGTACTCCTTCGTCAAGATCGGCGAGGAGTACCACATCATGGCCACCGATCTGGTCAAGAGCGTCATGGACGCCTGCCACATCGAGAACTATGAGATCGTGGGCGAGCCCGTTTCCGGCGCTGAGTTCGAGCTGATGCGCTATAACCACGTCTACCTGCCCAAGGAGGGCTGGGTCATTCTGGGCGACCACGTCACGCTGGAAAGCGGTTCCGGCTGCGTTCATACCGCAGGCGGTCACGGCGTGGACGACTTCAACGTCTGCCAGAAGTATCCGCAGGTGCCCATCACGGTGCCTGTGGATGACGGCGGTTATCTGACCGAGCTGGCCGGCAAGTACGCTGGGCAGCGCGTGTGGGCAGCCAACAAGACCATTCTGGCCGACCTGACTGCTTCCGGCGCTGTGATGGGTCAGGTGCACATCAAGCACCAGTACCCTCACTGCTGGCGCTGCCATCATCCCATCATCTTCCGCGCTACCGAGCAGTGGTTCTGCTCCATTGCCAAGTTCCGCGAGGACGTGTACAAGGCCATTGATACCGTCACCTGGATGCCGGATTGGGGCCATGACCGCATGACCGGCATGGTGCGCGACCGTAACGACTGGTGCATCAGCCGCCAGCGCACTTGGGGCGTGCCCATCCCCGCCTTCTATTGCAAGAAGTGCGGCACCTACCACATCACCGATGCTACCATCAAGGCTGTCAGCGCCCTGTTCCGCAAGGAAGGCTCTGACGCATGGTATAAATACGATGCCGAGCAGATCATCCCCGCAGGCGAAGTGTGCGAGAAGTGCGGCGCTTCCGAGTGGGAGAAGGACACCGACATCATGGACGTCTGGTTCGACTCCGGCTCCACCCATGCTGCCGTGCTGGACGAGCGCCCCGAGCTGCGTTTCCCCGCCGATATGTATATGGAAGGCGGCGACCAGTTCCGCGGCTGGTTCCAGTCCAGCCTGCTGACCAGCGTTGCAAGCAAGGGCTGCGCACCCTATAAGTCCGTGCTGTGCCACGGCTGGGTGGTGGACGAGCAGGGCAAGCAGATGCACAAGAGCGCCGGTAACGGCGTGGAGCCCAGCGAGATCATCAAGGACTACGGCGCAGACATCATCCGTCTGTGGGTGGCTTCTTCCGATTACACCGTGGACGTGCGCGCCGGTAAGAACATCTTCAAGCAGCTCAGCGAGGCTTACCGCAAGATCCGCAACACCGCCCGCTTCATTCTGGGCAATCTGGACGGCTTTGACCCCAACACCGATTGTGTTGCAGACGATCAGCTGCAGGATATCGACCGCTGGGCACTGGCTGCGCTGGATGACCTGATCGCCAACACCAACGCAGGCTACGCTGTGTACGACTTCAACAAGGTCTACCACGCTGTGTACAACTTCTGCGTGGTGGCCATGTCCAACTTCTATCTGGACGTCACCAAGGATCGTCTGTACTGCACCAACGGCACCGCCCGCAAGGCCGCCCAGACCACTATGTACAAGATCCTTGTTGCTCTGGACAAGATCATTGCCCCCATCCTGTGCTTCACCAGTCAGGAGATCTGGGACTTCATGCCCAAGACCGAGGGTATGAACAAGTATGTGGTGTTCGAGCAGATGCCCAAGGCTGGCCAGTACGCCGCCGACGATGCCTTCAAGGCAAAGTGGGCACAGCTGATCGCTGTGCGCGACGAGGTCAAGAAGGTGCTGGAGCAGGCCCGTGCTGAAAAGCTCATTGGTGCTTCTCTGGAGGCCTCCGTCACCCTGTACTGCAGCGATGCCGTCTATGACCTGCTGAACAGCATCCCCATGGACGAGCTGGCCGACCTGATGATCGTCTCCCATGTGGAACTGGTCAAGGGCGAGGGCGGCGCTGCCAGCGCTGTCGAGGGCTTGGGCGTTGCAGCTGCACACGCCACCGGCGACAAGTGCGAGCGCTGCTGGAAGTACTCTGCTTCCATCGGCAGCCACCCCGCACACCCCACCCTGTGCGCACGCTGCGCCAGCGTTGTGGAAGCATAAGCGTCCCGCATCAATACAAATCTGTTTTGTAAAAAGGGCGGCGCTCCCTTGAACGGGGAGCGCCGTTTTTTATAACAGAAACGAGGTAGCTAATGGCATTTGTACTCTTCAATCTGGCAGCTGTGGCGGCTCTGGTCGGCATCGACCAGCTGATCAAACTGTGGGCGGTGCAGGTTTTGCAGCCGGTAGGCGCTATGCCGTTCATCCCCCATGTGGTGGAGCTGCGGTTCGTGCTCAATCCGGGCATGGCTTTCAGCCTGCTCAGCGGCAAGCAGCTGTTCCTGATCATCGCCACAAGCGCGGCGCTGCTGGCGGTCGCCTATGGCCTGTTTTTCCGCAGCCGCGGCAAGCGCCTGCAGCAGGCAGCGCTGGTGCTGGTGCTGGGCGGCGGCATCGGCAACCTGATCGACCGTGTGCTCAACGGCGTGGTGGTGGACTACATCAATCTGCTGTTCATGCGCTTTGCTGTGTTCAATTTTGCAGATATCTGCGTTTGCGTGGGCGTGGCACTGTGGGTGCTGGTGATCTTTCTGGACGAAGTGCACGCCGATGACGCCGCTTCCAAGGAGCAGTAAATTATGGAACAGCGTGAATTTATCGTAGAGCAGGAGACTGCCGGTCAGCGTATCGACCGCTTTCTCAGCGGCGAGGACACCGGCCTGTCCCGCTCGGCGCTGCAGGCGCTGGTGGCCGAGGGGCATGTGCAGTGTAACGGCAAGGCCGTGGCCAAAAGCCTGAAACTCAAGGCAGGGGACACCGTGCTGCTGGAGATCCCGGACGCAAAGCCCATCGAGGCCGTGCCGCAGGATATTCCGCTGGAGATCGTCTACGAGGACTCCCATCTGCTGGTGGTCAACAAGCCCAAGGGCATGGTGGTGCACCCCGCACCCGGCAACCCGGACGGCACGCTGGTCAACGCCCTGCTGTGGCACTGCAAGGGCAGCCTTTCCGGCATTGGCGGTGAGATCCGCCCCGGCATCGTCCACCGCATCGATAAGGACACCAGCGGCCTGCTGGTGGTGGCAAAGGACGACGCTACCCACATCGGCCTTTCCCAGCAGATGGCAGTGCACAGCGTGGAACGCGCCTACCAGACGGTAGTTTACGGCGGCTTTGCGCAGGACGAGGGCTTTGTGGAAGCAAACCTCGGCCGCAGCAAGACCGACCGCAAAAAAATGGCGGTCTACCCGGCCAGCGAGCCCCACACCAAGTACGCCTATACCGGCTACAAGGTGCTGGAGCGGCTAGGGGAGTTCACCCTGCTGGAATGCCGTCTAAAGACCGGCCGCACCCATCAGATCCGTGTGCACATGGCCTCCATCCACCACCCGGTGGCAGGGGACCCGGTGTACGGCCCCCACAACTGCATCACCAGCCTGCACGGCCAGTGTCTGCACGCCAAAACGCTGGGCTTTGTCCACCCCATCACCGGGGAGCAGCTGCGGTTTGATTCCGAGCTGCCGGACTATTTTACCCATTTTCTCGCAACACTCAGGAGGAAAAACACATGAACGATTCTCTGGCATCCACTCTGGTGCTCTGTGATCTGGATAACCTGCTGCTGGGCGAGGATGGCAATCTGACCCAGGTGGTGCGGGACGTTTTACAGCTGTTCAGCAGCCGCGGCGGCAGACTGACCGTTTTTTCGCAGCGCTCCCCGCGTGCCGTGCGCTCTATTCTGGGCAGCGTGCGTCTGGCTGCGCCTGCGCTGGTGTGCGGCGGCACCATGGCCTACCACTATGCCGACGGCAACCGGGTGCCTCTGTGCAGCTTTGCCCAGCAGCAGGAGCTTTTTGCCTGCCTGCCGGATACCCCCGGTGTGGGCGTTGCCGTGCAGATGCAGGACGGCACCACCCGGGTGCTGCGCATGAGCAATGCACTGGAGCGCCATCTGCGGCAGGAGTGGACTCCGTATCTGCTGGCGAACGCCGCCGATATCCACCCCGAGCAGGTGCTGCGGGTGCTGCTGTATCAGGACAGCAAGTCTGTGCCCCTGATCTCGCTGGCAGAAAAGGCCATCGGGGATCGTGTTGCCCTGCTGGGTGAGCGCATCGCCCCGGACACCCTTGTCCTCACCCCCAAGCGAATTTCCGGACGGGAAATGCTGGACACCGTCTGCACCATGGCGCAGGTGGGTGCAGAGCAGGTTCTGGCGCTGGCGGGCGGTCAGCCCATGCTGGAACTGGTGCAGGCTGTGGAGCACAGCGCAGTGGCCGCCGATGCCCCGGCAGAACTGCGCCTTGCCGCCGGGCAGGTCACCCTGACGGATGCCGCCGGTGGCGCTGCCGTGGAGGTTTTGTACCGCATGGTGCGTGCCGCTGAAAAATCTGTGTAAAACTTATGCAAGGTCCTCTGCAATTTTTCTGCAGAGGGCTTTCTTTTTAGCAAAAAATCAGGTAGAATGGGAGAAGAAGCCTATGCAAAACAAAAAACGCCGCGAGGAGCTGTTCCTGCTGCTGTGTCTTGCCGCCGCAGGGGTCTGTGCTGTGCTGGCGTTCCGGTTTGCAGTGCCGCTGCAAGCGCAAACGCCGCAGACACTGCCGGACACAAAGGAGCTGGCAGCGTATACGCAGGTGGAACTGAACACAGCCGATGCAGACGCTTTGTGCACCCTGCCCGGTGTCGGCCTCCACAATGCACAGGCCATTCTGGACTACCGGGCGCGGCACGGCCCGTTTGCACAGGTGGAGGATGCGGCACAGGTGCCGGACATTACCCAAGCAATGGTGGATTCATGGGCAGGGCAGGCGTATGTCCGCTAGGGTGTAGCCCGCTTGCTGCCTTGGTCAAAGAGGAAATACGGAGATTTATTGTTATGAGTGACGAATCGATCTTTATCAACCGCGAACTGAGCTGGCTGGATTTCAACCGCCGCGTTCTGGCGCTGGGCAAGGACAAGAACGTCCCGCTGGGCGAGCGGATCAAATTTCTGGCAATTTACGGCTCCAATCTGGACGAGTTTTTCATGGTGCGCGTGGGCTCCTTGCAGGAGCGCGCAAACCTTGAGCAGAGCAAGACCAAAAAGGAAAAGCGGGAAAACAAGACCAACATGACCGCCGCCGAGCAGCTTGCCGCCATTATGCCCAAAACGGCGCAGCTGCAGGAAGAATGTGATAAATTCTACGCAAAAGCGCTGGAAAATTTGGCAGAGAACGGCTATCATAAGGTGGATTTCGACCACCTGACCAAGGAAGAAGAGCATCTCTGGAAAAAATACTTCCAGTCCGAGCTATTCCCCATCCTCAGCCCGCAGATCGTGGATAACCGCCACCCGTTCCCGTTTTTGCGCAACAAGGAAATCTACCTTGGCGTGCTGCTCAAGGAAAAGCACACGCAGGAGCAGAGCCTTGGCATCGTGCCCATCTCCAGCCAGATGGAGCGTCTGCACTTCATCAAAAAGGACGGCACTGTGCAGTTTGCCCTCACCGAGGAGCTGGTGCTGCACTATGCGTCCAGCATCTTCGGCAAGGATTCCATGCAGGAAAAATGCCTGTTCCGGGTCACCCGCAACGCAGATATCGACGTAAAAGAGGGCATGATGGATCACGATATCGATTACCGTGAGATCATGACCGAGCTGCTCCGGCGCCGCCGTAAGCTGGCCGCTGTCCGTTTGCAGATCACTCCCGCCCCCGCACCGGAGGTGGAGCGGCTGCTGTGCAGCCGTCTGGAACTGACCCGCAAGCGGGTGTTCTTGCAAAAGAGCCCGCTGGATCTGAGCTTCTTCTTCAAGCTTTCCGGCCGCATGGAGGCCGAGGGTCACCCGGCACTGTTCTACACCCCCGCGCGCCCCATGCTGCCGCCGCCGGATTATGATCTGGCTGCCGAGGTACAGAAGCATGACGTGCTGCTCAGCTACCCGTACCAGTCCATCCGCCCCTTTAT
>OHUE01000921.1_pt1 | contig 14053 bp, 11 predicted proteins | sample 1579111 | NCBI WGS metagenome assembly OHUE01 (sample SAMEA3879524, study PRJEB24766) | human gut metagenome | biome: human-associated habitat; feature: feces | place: USA | collected 1985/1987 | reverse complement strand
AGAAAAACAAAATATATTGGATTTGAAGAAAATGAAGAATAATTGTAAAAATTTACAAAAAGCTTGAACTTTTCTTTTTTATGTGATATAGTGGCAATGGTTGAAAAACCAATTTAATTATTTAGTAGATATTTTCCTTCTTAAAAGGTACAGTGTCAAAAAATATTAAATCGAAATTTTAAGAAGGAGGTAAATAAAATGGCAGACAAAAATATATAGGATAAAATTGTAATTATAATGAGTAAACGATTGTAATATCGGAAATGTTCCTCAGGTAAGGCATCAAAATTCAGACTACCATATTTGATGTAAATTCCATGAATTAATCCAAAAGATAACAGCCCAGAATAAGATGAATACAGTAAAAATGTACGATAAAGGGAATAATCATCTATATTCATTATTTTTGGAAGAAAAAGGCAGGTTAATACATTAACTAAAATTGTAGAAATGTTTGTAAGAACAACTGCAATAACATTTTTTTTATCTGAAGCTTTAATCATAATTATTTCCTTGATTATATGTATTGTTACAATTTATTTTAGCAGAAAAGACAAGAATAGCAATATAATTCTTGCTACCATCATACAATTGTGCTAAAATCAAACAGGATTGAGATAATGAGAAAATGGAGGCACACACATGAAGAAATTAATTTTAGTTACATCACCACCAGCCTGTGGAAAGACATTTATTTCCAAACAGGTGGCAAAGGCACTGCCTAATTGTGTATATCTTGATAAGGACACATTAATTGTTCTTTCAAAGCAGATCTTTGTAGTAGCTGGTGAGGAATATAACCGTTCATCCGATTTCTTCCAGAAGAATATCCGCGACTACGAATATTATTGTGTACTGGATCTTGCATTTGAAGCACTGGAATACAATGATACAGTTCTTATAAATGCACCATTCACGGATGAGATCAGAGATGATGAATATCTTGACAATCTCCGCGCAAAGCTTGCAGAAAAAGGTGCAGAGCTCTTTGTAATCTGGGTAAATACCAGAAAAGATGTCTGTCACGAAAGAATGATCAAGCGTGCATCAGACAGAGATACATGGAAGCTGGAGCACTGGGATGAGTATATCAACAGCCAGAACTTCAATCCACCGACAAATATCAAAGAACTCTTTATATTTGAGAATTCTTCCGATGAAGAGTTTAAAGCGTCTATAGAAAAGGTTGTTAAGGCAATCAGAGGTTGATAGGGATTTTGAGTATTGCAACAGGAATCAGCGATGTTTTCTGTTGCAATATTTATATAGAAGAGCAGTTGATTACGAGATCTTCAGATTGATTACATTTGTATAAAATTCATATTGAAGACAGATAAACAGAAATCAGGAGGAACAGGACATGGCGGTTATCAGAAGCTTTAAAGCATTCAGACCAAGACCGGATATCTGCGACAGAGTGGCAGCATTGCCATATGATGTATATAACAGAAAAGAAGCCTGCGAGGAAGTGCGTCGGGAGCCGATGTCATTCTTAAAGGTAGATCGCGCAGAGACATCATTTGATGACAGTGTAGATACCTATGCACCGGAAGTATATAAGAAGGCTGGGGATCTTCTGCATGAGATGATGGAGGATGGCACTTATATCGAAGAAGAAAAGCCGGTTTACTACATATATGAATTGATTATGGACGGACGTCATCAGACAGGTTTAGTTGCCTGTGCATCGATTGATGACTATATGAATAACGTGATCAAGAAACATGAGAACACCAGAGAAGACAAAGAACAGGATCGTATCCGCCATGTAGAAGCCTGCGGTGCGCAGACCGGACCGATCTTCCTTGCCTATCGTTCGATTGATATCGTAAATCAGATCATTGACCGGGTAAAGGCAGGAGAGAAGCTGTATGGCTTTACTTCCCCTGATGGTATTACACATAATGTATGGATCATTAATGATGCAAATGATATTCGGACAATTCAGAATGCGTTTGCCGGTATCAATGAGATCTACATAGCAGACGGACATCATCGTTCTGCTTCCGCTGTAAAAGCAGGACTGCATATGAGAGAGAAGCATCCGGATTATACCGGAGAGGAAGAATTCAATTATTTCCTGTCGGTTCTGTTCCCGCATGATCAGTTGATGATCCTTCCGTATAATCGTGTTGTAAATGATCTGAACGGCATGACGGATGAAGAATTTTTAAAGAAGCTTGAAGATAAATTTGAAATAGAAGCCTGCAGCGAAGCTGTATCACCGGAGAAGAAGGGCAGCTTTGGCATGTATATGGATGGCAGCTGGTATAAATTAACAGTGAAGGACGGCGCGGTTCCGGAGGATGTCGTCGGTTGTCTGGATGTATCTGTGCTTCAGGAAAATGTTCTGGCACCGATGCTTGGAATCGGCGATCCGAGAACGGACAAACGGATTCAGTTTGTCGGTGGTATTCGCGGACTGTCCGAGCTGGAACGATTGGTAGACGGCGGAAAGAAGGTAGCATTTTCCATGTATCCGACATCGATCACGGAGTTATTCGATATCGCAGATGCAGGCAAACTGATGCCACCGAAGTCAACATGGTTTGAACCAAAGCTTCGAAGCGGAATCTTTATCCACAAGATAGTATAAACAGAATACACAAGAGGAGAATGGGTTATGACAAAGAACACAGAGATTTTCGTTCTGAATCAGGATGAGGTTATGGCGATTACGGGGGCGAGACATGGTGATCCACATCATATACTGGGGATGCATGTCTGCCTGGCTGATGTATATGTAAATGCATTTCTGCCGGATGCGGCAGAGGTTTATGTAGTGGATGAAAAAAATCAGACAGAATATCCGATGCACGTGGAATACGCCGATGGATTTTTTACTGTAAAGCTTGAGAATAAAAAGCCGTTTGCATATCAGTTGAAGATTGTTCGGAAGGTATGGGATGCAGACGGAGAAGAAGCAGATGAAGCGATCATGATAAAGGATGCGTACAGCTTTTCTTATTCTGCGGATCTTGAAAAAGTAATGCAGGTGGTAAACGGAGAGGATGACATTGAATCAGGCTTCCGTATCAAAGAGTTATTTGGTGCAAGAAAGATGAACTTTGATGGCACAGAGGGCGTGGCGTTCTGTATTCAGGTTCCGGGCTGTGTCAGAGCCAGTGTGGTTGGTGATTTCAATAACTGGGACGGCAGAGTGAATCCGATGCGGAAGATTGACTATACGGATTTATTTGAGCTCTTTATTCCTTATGATATTGACCGGACCAGATACAAATTTGAAGTATTATATGAAAATGGTGCAACAGACATTTTCTCAGATCCATATGCAACGGCATTTGAACCGGTTCCGGGTAATGCGTCCTTATTTACAGAGCTAACCTATGACTGGACGGATGCAGCATATATGGCTGACCGAAAGAAGAAGGATATCAGCATGGAACCTGTGAATATTTATGAGGTTCATATGCAGACATTTAAGACCGGTAAAGATGGAGAACAGCTTTCTTACCGGACATTTGCAAAAGAGATTGCGGCCTATGCAAAGAGTATGAAATATAATTATATAGAGCTTATGCCGATCATGGAATATGCGGAGGATGATACATGGGGATATGATACGACGGGTATCTATGCGCCGACATCCAGATTTGGAACACCTGTGGATTTTATGGAAATGGTTGATTATCTTCATGCAAAAGGCATCGGTGTGATCCTTGATATGGTACCGGTCATGGATATTGATTGCATGACTTACTGGTTGGAGATGTATCATCTGGATGGTATCCGTCTGGATAATAAAGAGTTGATCCGCTCCTTCCGTAAGGTGACAGGAGACAGATATGCAGATGTTATGGTAGATCTTACATGGAATACCACAGGGGTTGCAAAGCTTACGGAGTATATGAAGACTGCACCGGATCGCAGGGAGAATTTTGTAGACTATGTATCCGCTGTGACCGGATTTATTTCAGAAGATGAAGAAGTGAACGCATTATCACATGATCAGGTGGCATATGGTCAGGGCAGCTTCATAGAGAAGATGCCGGGCGGCTATGAAGACAAATATGCGGATCTTCGTACATTTTATGGCTTGAATATGTTCCTCCCGGGTAAAAAACTGATGTTTATGGGACAGGAGCTTGGAATGTTTGGCGGCTTTGATGGCTATCATGTTATTGATTGGAGTGTTCTGGAGTTTGAAGCAAATAAATATCTTCAGAAGTATGTAAAGGATCTGAATGCCTTATATCTTACAGAGCCGGCATTTTATGAAGCGGACAAGCTTCCATTTGTATTTGCAGGAGAGCAGGAGCCACATACCGTATGCTTCACAAGAACAGACAGTAAGGGTTCTGTCTGTTATGTAGTTGCGAACTTTGGAACTTCAGATCAGAAGAACTATGTATTACAGACCGGAGCTCCGGGAACTTATAAAGAGATCTTCTCCAGTGATGCTGCAAAGTATGGTGGAGAGGGGAATAACAACAAACAGCAGAAGGTGACGAAGGACGGAAATATCGAGATTGTTCTCCCGGCACTTTCAATCACAGTATTGAAGAAGGTGAAATAATTAAGTGATAGGTATAGCATTGACGGAGAAGCTGGCAGATACTACAGAGTCAACATCAGAAACGGCATCGGAGATCGTACAGGATGCAGAACAAAAAGCTGGATTGCTCAGACAGTATATGACAGATCTGCTGGATTGGTGCATGTCAAAGGTTGGAAGCCTGGTAGTGGCGGTTATCTTTATGGTGATCGGATTTCGGGTTGTGAAATGGATCATCAAGCTGATAAAGAGAACCTTTGACCGTTCCAATATGGATGTCAGTGTCGCAGGATTTTTACTGTCTGCCATCCGTATTCTGATGAACTTTATAATATTGATAACAGCGGCATCCATTGTCGGTTTTCAGGTTACTTCATTTGTCACATTGCTTGGAACGGCGGGTGTGACGATCGGTCTTGCGTTGCAGGGCAGCCTGTCCAATCTTGCCGGTGGTGTGCTGATCCTGATATTGAAACCATTTCATGTAGGCGACTATATCATCGAGAATAATACCAAATGTGAAGGTGAGGTTGTATCGATCGATATATTCTATACAAAGCTTAAGACGATCGATAATCGTTCCGTAGTCATACCAAACGGAAATATATCGAATACATCACTTGTGAATGTTACTTTACATGATAAGAGACGGGCAGAGATCAAGATAGGTGTCGGTTACGAAGAAGATCTGGACAAGGTAAAGCGTGTGGTACTGGATGCGGTAAAGACAGTTCCGGGATATCTGGCGGACGAAGCTGTGGATTTCTTCATTGATGAATTTGCCGACAGCAGCATTATGATATGTGTTCGGTTCTATGCGAAGATCGACCTGTACTGGGATTCCGTCTGGGCAGCCAGATGGAATATCAAGAAAGCATTTGATGAAAACGGCATCGTTATTCCATACAATAAACTGGATGTCAACCTCGATTCTTGCAAAAAAACAGATAATCGAGTATAATAATCGGTTGTGATATGAAAACTAGATAATTGTGTTATAGTTTTACTATATTCGAGTTCAATAGACATTACCAATCAGAGGACGCTTTCGCTCGTTTTCCCGCTGTGTAACTTCGAACTAACCTCGGATAAACCTCGGTAAGGTCTCAGTTAGGTCTGCAGCGGTACTAAGATGCCGCTTATATGCGCCATCTAAGGACCGGCGACCTCAAATGCCTCTGTATTGGTAAGTCATTAAACTCGAATAAGCTAAAAATATCACACAATTATCCGTAGATATAATAGATTAGGAGTGATTTAGAAATGACAAAGATTGATATTATTTCCGGTTTCTTAGGTGCCGGAAAAACAACTCTGATCAAGAAGCTGATCGAAGAAGGTTTTAAGGGCGAGAAGCTTGTGCTGATTGAGAATGAATTTGGCGAGATCGGTATTGATGGCGGATTCTTAAAGGATGCCGGTGTACAGATCACTGAGATGAATTCCGGTTGTATCTGCTGCTCCTTAGTTGGAGATTTTGGTACGGCTTTAAAGAAGGTTATTACAGAATATGCACCGGACAGAATCATTATCGAGCCATCCGGTGTTGGTAAGCTTTCAGATGTTATCAAGGCTGTAAAGGATGTTGCAGAAGAAGTTGAAGTACAGCTTGACAGCTATACAACAGTTGCAGATGTATCCAAATGCAAGATTTACATGAAGAACTTTGGTGAATTCTTCAATAATCAGATCGAGAGTGCAAATACGATCGTATTGAGCAGAACACAGACAGCTTCTCAGGATAAGATCGAGAAGGCAGTTGCCATGATTCGCGAGCACAATGCAGAAGCTACGATCATCACAACTCCATGGGATGATATTGATGGTTCTAAGATCAAAGAAGCTATGCAGAATCATAAATCCGTTAAGGACGCTTTATTTGAGGATGAAGATGAGCATGAGCATCACCATCATCACGACCATGATGACGAATGTGGTTGTGGCTGTCATGACCATGATCATGAACATCATCATCACGACCATGACGACGAATGTAGTTGTGGCTGTCATGATCACGATCATCACCATCACCACCATGCAGATGAGGTATTTACAAGCTGGGGTAAGGAAACTCCACATAAGTTTAATGAAGATAAGTTAAAAGAGACTCTGGATGAGCTTGCTAACACAGAGGAATATGGTATTATCCTTCGTGCAAAGGGTATCGTTCCAAGTGATGGTACAGACTGGTTATACTTTGATCTTGTACCGGGTGAGTATGAGATCCGTAAGGGAAATCCGGATATCACAGGTAAGTTATGTGTGATCGGAAGCAAACTGGCAGAAGACAAGCTTGCAGAGCTGTTTGAGGTATAGGAGAAAATGATGGCAAGACAACAGGAAACAGAGATTCCGGTTTATGTATTTATGGGCTTCCTTGATAGTGGTAAAACTACATTTGTGAAGGAGACATTATTAGACCGGGAATTCACCGGAGGCGCAAAGACCCTGCTTCTTGTATGCGAAGACGGTGAAGAAGAATACGATGAGAAAGACCTGAAAAAGAAAAATATTTTTCTGGAATTCATAGAAGAAGATCAGTTGAACACAGAGCACCTGTTAGATCTGCAGGACAAATATCAGCCGGAGCAGGTTATGATCGAATACAATGGTATGTGGAAGCTGGATAAGATCTTTGATATCCGTGTGCCGAAGGGATGGACCGTTGTCCAGGTATTATCCTTTGTAAATGCTGAGACATATGATGTATATCAGCAGAATATGAAAGCAACTATGATGGATCAGGTTAACAGTGCGGATATGGTAGTATTTAACCGCTGTGATGAGAATTCCAAGCGTGCAGAATGGCGCAGAGGGATCAAGGCAGTCAACAGACGGGCCCAGATCATCTTTGAGATGAAGGATGGTTCGATCGCACCGGATGTGAATGACGAAGAAGATCTGCCATATGATGTAAAGGCTGACGTGATCGAGCTGAACGATGAGGATTTCGGTATCTGGTATGTGGATGCCTCCGATCAGCCGGATCGTTATGTTGGTAAGAAGATCCACTTCCGTGGCATGGTATTCAAGCCGAAACAGTATGGTAAGAATGCATTTGTACCGGGACGTTTTGCTATGACCTGCTGTGTAGAGGATATTACATTTGTAGGCTTCAAATGCTATTACGATGGCTCTAAGAATCTGGTTGACAGACAGTGGGTAGATGTAACAGCAACGATCAAGAAAGAATACTATCCTGATTTTGAGGGAGATGGTCCGGTTCTCTATGCAGAGAAGGTTGTGCTGACCGGTCCGCCGGAAGAAGAGGTTGTATACTTCAGTTAAAGGAATAAAGTAAAAAGAATAAAATGCATTTGACTTTTTGAGTAGATACAAGTAGTATAAATGCAGGCGTATAAAAAGCTGCCGTCAGGCAGCTTTTTATATTCAGGTCTGACTTGCTCCCGTGGAGAGACGGCAGGGATGTCGAAAGGAGCAGATGCAGATGTACAGTAAAGTAACAAGTGGTGGAGTCCTTGGTGTAGAAGGACTTCTGATCCAGGTAGAAACAGACATTAATGATGGTTTACCAATGTTTAATATGGTAGGCTTTTTGTCTGCGTGCGTAAAAGAGGCCGGAGAACGAGTGAGAACAGCCCTTAAGAATTCCGGCTTTCAGATACCTCCTAAAAGGATTACGATCAATCTATCACCGGCAGATATCCGTAAGGAAGGAACTGCCTATGATCTTCCCATTGCCATAGGAATTATGGTATCTATGGGGATTATTCCGTCTGAAAGAACAGAAAATATTTTAATCTTAGGCGAACTGGGGCTTGACGGCAGAGTAAATGCTGTGTCAGGAATACTCCCGGTTGTTCATTATGCAGTAAAACAAGGTATCACACGCTGTCTGGTTCCTGCCGATAATGCTGAAGAAGCAGCATTGATCCGCAATATGGAGGTTATACCGATTCATACTCTATGTGAAGCGGAAGCATATCTGAATGACAGGATTGCGATCGAACCGGCGTATGTGGATGTTGAAGCCCTGCTTGATCAGGAAGAAAATGATGAGACAGGAGATTTTGCGGATATTAAAGGGCAGGAGATATTAAAACGAGGAATGGAGATTGCGGCTGCCGGTATGCATAATATACTGATGACAGGCCCTGCCGGTTCAGGGAAATCCATGATCGCCAAATGTCTGCCGACCATTCTTCCCGGACTTTCGTTTGAGGAAAGTATCGAGATAACAAAGATTTACAGTGTGGCAGGTCTTTTGAAAAAGAATCAGTCGATCATTACCGGACGCCCATTTCGTTCTCCGCATCATACTGTATCGGCCATTGCTCTTGCCGGGGGCGGAACGATCCCAAAACCGGGTGAGATCAGTCTCAGTCATAATGGGGTGTTGTTCTTGGATGAATTGCCGGAATTTAACCGGAATGCTCTCGAGGTTATGCGACAGCCGTTAGAGGATCGGGAGGTTACGATTGCAAGGATTCATGGCAAATATGTATATCCTGCGGGCTTTATGCTGGTAGCAGCCAGAAATCCATGTCCCTGTGGTATGTATCCGGATCTGAATAAATGCACCTGTTCGTACAGACAGATCCGGCAATATAATGCAAAGATCAGCAGACCGTTATTAGATCGAATCGATATCAATGTAAACGTACAAAAAGTTGCTTACGAAGACCTTCTCGGAACGAAAAAAGCAGAGACATCAGCGCAAATTCGAAAGCGTGTGCTGGCTGCACAGAAGATACAAAGGGAACGCTATAGATCAGAGAGCTTTCATTTTAATTCACAGTTAGACGGCAGACGCACACAGAAGTATATCAAGTTGGGATCGGCGGAAGAGACGATGATCCGTGATGTATTTGAGGAGACAGATCTGTCGGCGAGAGGATATAACAGAGTGCTTAAGATAGCGAGAACTATCGCGGATCTTGATGGAAGTCCCGAGATCAGGGAGATACATCTGAAAGAGGCCTTGTTTTTCCGATATCAGAATCTTCTTGAGGATGGTGAGACGGGAAGAAACAGATCTTACGGAAAGGGGGCTTTCTGATATGGATCTTGACTTACTCCATTTATGGCTTGGGATGTTCCCTGATATAACGAATATGACCATGGGAAAGATTCTTGCGTATTTTGGCGGGCTGCAGGAACTGTGGGAAGCACCTGACCGGGAGGTTCAGGGAGCTTTGACAGAGATACAGGGAAGCAAGATTTTGGAACTTCGGGATGAGAAGAAGATAATAGCATATAAAAACAGACTAAAAGAGAGAAATATTACATATATATATCCCGGACACCCTTATTTTCCGGAAGAATTACTTAACATTCCGGATTGCCCAAGGCTGTTATATGCCAGAGGCAGGGTGGAAGAGCTTGCATTAAATCGTCCGGGGATTGCTGTTGTAGGAGCCAGAAAGGCTTCCGCATATGGAAAGGAGATCGCGAGGTCATTTGTTTCTAAGCTTGCGTCATATCAGACCAATATCATCAGCGGGTTGGCTGCCGGTATTGATGGAACGGCGCAGCGGGCGGCGGTAGAAATAGAAAATGGATTTACCATTGCGGTACTTGGATGCGGGATCAATATCTGTTATCCGAGAGAGAATTATGATTTGTATGAACGCATTGAAAGAAGCGGTGTGATCTTGTCGGAATATGGGCTGGATGTGGAACCGGCAAAATGGCGGTTCCCACTTAGAAACAGGATCATCAGTGGCTTGGCAAAAGGGGTTCTGGTTGTGGAAGCGCAGAAGAAAAGCGGTTCACTGATAACGGCAGATCAGGCACTTGAACAGGGACGGGAAGTATATGCGGTTCCTGGACGAATCGGAGACAGGAACAGTGAAGGCTGTAATCAACTGATTCGGCAGGGGGCAATGCTTGTAACAGATGCAGCGGATATAATAGACGAACTGGGACTCTGTAAAAAAGAAGAAATTGCACAAAAGAAAGACATGGTATGCAGGGAACAGCTTGATTTACCGGAGCAGGAGATCTTTGCCTGTTTGGGTAGGGATGTTGTATATATAGAAGACATCTGTTCGCGGGTTGATCAGCCTCCGGCACTTGTTCTGAGCACTCTGTTTGACATGGAGAAAAAGGGATATATCAGGCAGCCGATGCGTTATTATTTTACTGCTGTTTTTTTTTAGAACAGGAAGCTTGATGCATTTTGATAAAGAAGGTAATAAAATATTCACTTGCATGGCAGGAAAAAATGGTGTATAGTTTGTGTCGTTTAAACGAACAGGAAAGGAAAGAGTACATGGCTAAATATCTTGTTATTGTAGAGTCTCCGGCGAAAGCCAAGACGATTAAAAAGTTTTTGGGCAGTAATTATGAAGTGATTGCGTCGAATGGTCATGTGCGTGATCTGCCTAAAAGCCAGATGGGCATTGATGTTGATAATGATTTTGAACCGAAATATATAACGATCAGAGGAAAAGGAGATATACTTGCACAGCTTCGAAAAGAAGTAAAGAAAGCTGACAAAGTGTACCTCGCAACTGACCCCGACCGTGAGGGAGAAGCAATCTCCTATCATTTATCAAAAGCACTGAAACTGGATGATAAGAAGTACAAGCGAATTACCTTCAATGAAATTACGAAAAATGCAGTAAAGAATTCAATTAAGCAGGCACGCGATATCGATATGGCACTTGTGGATGCACAGCAAGCGAGACGTGTATTGGACAGACTGGTTGGTTATAAGATCAGTCCGCTTCTCTGGGCAAAGATTAAGAGAGGTTTAAGTGCCGGACGTGTACAGTCTGTAGCATTAAAGCTGATCTGTGACAGAGAAAAAGAGATCAATGAATTTATTCCAAAGGAATACTGGACACTTTCTGCTATGCTGGCACCGGAAAAGGCCAAGAAAAGCATTGAATTCAAATACATGGGAAATGGGAGCGATAAGGAAGAAATATCTTCCAGAGCGGAACTGGATCATATCATAGAAACGATCGGAAAGCAGTCTTTTAAGATCGCATCGATCAAGGACAGTGAGCGTCATAAGAAAGCGCCACTTCCATTTACAACCAGTACGTTGCAGCAGGAAGCTTCCTCCAAGTTGAACTTTGCGACATCCAAAACGATGCGTATCGCACAACAGTTATATGAAGGTGTGGAGATCAAGGGCAGAGGTTCCATCGGTCTGATCTCTTATCTGAGAACGGATTCTACCAGAATATCAGATGAAGCGGCAGCAGCAGCCAAAGATTATATCATAAAGAATTTTGGAGAAGATTATACAGCGGGAATACCTCGGGCAGACAAACCGGGTAAAAAGATCCAGGACGCGCATGAAGCAATCCGTCCGACGGATATCACACTGTCACCGGCAGCTATCAAGGATCAGTTAAGCAGAGAACAGTTCCGTCTGTATCAGCTGATCTATAACCGCTTCCTTGCAAGCCAGATGGCAGAGGCAGTATACAGCATTAAGACCGTAAAGGCAGAAGTAGCAGGCTATCGGTTCCAGACCTCAGTATCAAAGATTGCATTTGCAGGATTTACAACGGTTTATAATGTGGACAATGAGAAGAGTGAGCATATTGCCGGCATTAAGGATCTGAATGAAGGAGATCTGTTAAAATTAGAAGATTTTGACGAGAAGCAGCATTTTACACAGCCACCGGCAAGATATACAGAAGCACTTCTGGTAAGAACCTTAGAGGAGCTTGGCATTGGAAGACCAAGTACTTATGCACCGACGATCTCAACGATATTGAATCGTCGTTATATCACAAAAGAGAATAAGAAATTATACGTAACAGAACTGGGAGAAGCCGTTAATCAGATTATGGAACAGGCATTTCCGGTTATTATCGACGTGAATTTTACAGCGAATCTGGAGTCCCTTCTCGATAAGATCGGTGAGGGTGCTATCGAATGGAAAGTTGTAGTAAGAAACTTCTATCCAGATCTCGATGCGGCGGTTAAGAAAGCCGAGAGTGAGTTGCAGTCCATTAAGATTGAGGATGAAGTAACGGATGAGGTATGTGACGAGTGCGGACGCAATATGGTCGTTAAGTATGGTCCACACGGTAAATTCCTTGCATGTCCGGGCTTCCCTGATTGTAAATTTACGAAGCCGTTCTTTGAAAAGACAGGAGTTCCTTGTCCGAAATGTGGTGGTGACATAGTAATAAAGAAGACCAGAAAGGGCAGAAGATACTATGGATGTATCAATGCTCCTGAATGTGATTTTATGTCATGGGCGAAACCATCAAGGGAAAAATGTCCGGTATGTGGCAGTTATATGGTTGAAAAGGGTAATAAGTTACTTTGTTCAGCAGAAAACTGTGGATATTCCAGAGATAATACCGAAAAGGGAAAATAGGCATAAGTGATCGGATGAAGTTGTCCGGCCTGCCATATAAAAAAAGTTGTTTTTAAATATTAAATCTCTCGTTTGACAGGAAAGGCTATTGTTATCTCATGACCATTGTGATAGAATGTCAAATAGTGTAGATTTTTTATGCAAAAACAACTTTTTTGTATTTTACATACGGAGGAACAGAAATGAGTGTTCAATTATTAGATAAAACACGAAAAATTAACAAATTATTGCACAATAACAACTCGCATAAGGTTGTTTTTAATGATATTTGTGATGTTTTAAGTGATATTTTAAAATCAAATGTACTGGTTATCAGTAAAAAAGGTAAGGTTCTGGGAATTAAGAACCGTGAAGATATACCTGAGATCCATGAACTGATCGAGGATAAGGTCGGTCTGCTGATCGACAGTATGCTGAATGAGAGACTTCTCCTTGTATTGTCAACAAAGGAAAATGTAAATCTGACTACGCTCGGATTTGACAGTGATAACATAGAGAAATATCAGGGACTTCTACTTCCAATCGATATAGCAGGAGAACGGCTTGGAACGTTATTTCTGTATAAGCTGGATGCACAGTATGATATTGATGATATTATTCTCGGGGAATACGGAACAACGGTTGTAGGACTTGAGATGATGCGGGCTTTAAATGAAGAAAATGCAGAAGAAGATCGTAAGATCGCAATCGTGCGTTCGGCAATCAGTACTTTATCATTTTCAGAATTACAGGCGATCAAGCACATTTTTTCGGAACTGGATGGAAAAGAAGGAATTCTTGTTGCAAGCCGAATAGCAGACAATACAGGGATTACTCGTTCTGTTATTGTTAATGCGTTAAAGAAGTTCGACAGTGCAGGTGTTATATCAACCAGATCTTCAGGAATGAAGGGAACTAAGATTAAAGTTCTTAATGAAGTTGTGTTTGACGAATTAAGGAAAATAGATAACTGATATTAATGCATTAAATATTGTAATAATATTGAATAAAAAGTACTTGCAATATAATTAATGCTTTGATATAATACGCTTTGTGTGAAAAAGCATGCAGGCGGATTTTACGGCTGGTGCCGGTATACGCGCCGGTGGCCGCAAGAGGTGAAGTTTGCAAAAGATTAATTAACCAATGGAGGTATTAAAATGAGCGTAATTTCAATGAAACAGTTACTTGAGGCAGGTGTTCATTTCGGACATCAGACAAGAAGATGGAATCCTAAGATGGCTGAG
>OHUE01000917.1_pt1 | contig 14090 bp, 7 predicted proteins | sample 1579111 | NCBI WGS metagenome assembly OHUE01 (sample SAMEA3879524, study PRJEB24766) | human gut metagenome | biome: human-associated habitat; feature: feces | place: USA | collected 1985/1987 | reverse complement strand
TGTTTTGAAGATTTACTTACAGTTGAACCCCATTTAACTGTGTTTGTACCACCACTTCCATTGCAATCTGCATATGTAATGGTATCTCCTGAAACATGTGTTACTATTATTGTATGTCCAACATCTCCGCCGTATCTTATGATGTCACCTGCTTTTACTCCATCAATAGTATATGATTTATTCCATGTCCTAGGGCTTCTGCCTGATATATCATTGCCTATCATCAATGCCCATCCATGACACTGCCAAGCATTGTCAAACTCACCATCCCATTTGCTTCCTGTTGGATACTTTTGCTGTTCTGCCTTAAGTTTTTCTTCATATCCCTGTGCCGGCTGTGCAGAATCCGGTGCCGGATCCACGCACCAACGCTGTGCAGTATTTGTTATATCCCACTTCTGGAAATTAACATTATCACCTACATTAATACCTGTAGCCGTAATGACACCATCTGTTCCCTTAAGCTGGAATACATAATTTCCAGTCCACATCTTGTTAGCTATCCATATCTGTGCGTCCGGATCGTCAAATTGATATAAATCAATATTGTCTCCATAGTCAATGTTCATATTGCCATTAGTAGGTCTGTAGACATCTAACACATAACCCCCGCCTTTAGGGACTATGGCATAACCACCATATTGAGATCTGTAATCATCAAATCTCCATTTTTGGGCATCTGATTGCAATATTCCATAGACCTGAATATTTGTCTTATTTGCCTTAATGCCATTATTATAGTCCATTGTAAGATACATACTGGATTCAGGTCTCAGCGCATACTGTCCCGAAGGCAATTGTGCATTTGCTTCATACACATACACAGTATAACTGTCCGTCTTGCCGCCATCGTTAGTCTTTACAGTTATATTGGCTGTTCCTGCCGAAACACCCTTTACAGTGCCATTGCCATCGACCGTAGCAACACCGCTGTTACTGCTGCTCCATGTCACGCCCTTATTAGTTGCGCTGGATGGTGCAACCGAACAGCTTGTGCCTACTGTTGCTCCCGCTCTGACTATTACATTAGACTTATTGCTCGTTATTGTAACTCCGGTAACTGCTACATTATTATAGACGTGCACACTATAGCTTGCTGTCTTGCCGCCGTCATTAGATGTAACTGATATAGTAGCCGTTCCAACCGAACGACCTGTTACCTTACCATTGCCATCTACCGAGGCAACATTACTGTTACTGCTTCTCCACGTTACACCCTTGTTAGTTGCATTAGATGGTGTAATCGAGTAGCTTGTACTGATTGAACTGCCTACCTTGACCGACACATTGTATGTATTGCTTGTTATCGCAATACTGCTAACCGGCACGCTTGAACTCTTCGACTTTACCTGTCCCTTGACAACATTGTATGTTGTATTACCTGATTTGTATGAGCCCGTGTAGCCATAGGCAACACGTCCGTTCCGGAACAGCCACTGTCCGCTCTTGTTGCTTCCAAGTCCTGAGTATTTGAAATTAATTGAGCCGTTCTGGAACATCCACCAGTTATTGTTAGCGTATGCCATGCCTGTGTACTTAAAGTTAATGGCTCCATTCTGGAATACCCACCACTGCTTATAATAGGCTGTTCCTGAATATTTAAAATTTATTGAGCCGTTCTGGAACATCCACCAGCGGTTATTGCCGTATGCCATGCCTGTGTACTTAAAGTTAATAGAACCATTCTCGAAATACCACCAGCGGCCATTGCCATATGCCATGCCTGTATACTTGAAGTCTATCGTGCCATTCTTAACATACCACCAGCGGTTATTGGCATACGCCATACCGCAATAGCTCCAGTCTACCTGATTGTTCCTGTAATAATACCATGTGCCATTAGATGCACGAACCAGCCCGTCCTTAGGTGCAGCCTCATACTGTTTAACGGTTTCCGTTTCTTTTGAAGGCTGTGTTGTTGCATCCTTTGATGATGAGCCAGCAGGCGATGTTGCTGTCTCGGCAGCTCTGGTTGTTGGCTTCTGCTGCTTTGCTGCTGGCTCTGCCTGTGTGTTTGCCTTTGAAGTTTCTGTTTCTTTTTTAGCATCTGTCTCTTTTGCAACCTTGGTTTCACCCTGCACACCTGATGTCTTTGCTGTCTCGGCAGCTCTGGTTTCCTGTGTGGCTGAGGTTTCCTGTGCAGATGCTGTAGATATAACCGCAACCTTGCCTGATGCTGTAGTATCCGGTACTGCTGCATATGCATCAGTACCGGTCATTGTCATTGCCAGAGCTACTGCGGCTATCCTAGCCGGTAATCTCTTATACTTTATCATCCTACCACCTTACCATTCTTTACCTTATAGGTCTTTCCATTGTATCTAACTGTTCCTGTGTAATTCCATGCTATCTGTCCGTTTCTGAAATAGTACTGTCCGTTCTTATTCTGTCCTATTCCTGTGAACTTATAGTTTATAGAGCCATTCTGGAACATCCACCAGTTATTATTAGCGTATGCCATGCCTGTGTATTTGTAGTTGATTGCTCCGTTCTGGAAGTACCACCACTGCTTATAGTAGGCTGTTCCTGTGTATTTGAAATTAATCGCACCATTCTGGAAATACCACCAACGGCCATTGCCGTATGCCATGCCCGTATAATGGAAGTTGATTGAACCGTTCTGGAAATACCACCAGCGGCCATTGCCATATGCCATGCCTGTATATTTAAAATTGATTGCACCATTGCTGAAGTACCACCAGCGGCCGTTACCATATGCCATACCTGTGTAATTGTAATTAATTTTTCCCTTCTGTACATACCACCAGCGGTTATTGGCATATGCCATGCCCGTATAAGTCCAATCAACATCATCACCAACATAGTAATACCAGTTACCGTTAGGTGCTCTGCGGAGTCCCTCACTTACTACAGTATATTTGTAGCCGTTTTTAAATGCATACCGAAGTCCGGTACTGTCAGCAAAAACATTGAGCGTTGTATTGCTTGAAAATGCATCACCTCCTATACTTGTTACGCTGCTTGGAATTGTAAGCTTTTTCACATTGTCAGAATACTTGAACGCCCAAGCGCCTATAGTTTTTAATCCAGAATGTAATTTAACATTCTCAAGCCGATCACAATTATAGAACGCGCGATCACCTATGGAGGTTACAGATGAAGGAATATCTACAGTCTGCAATGCAGCACAACCATAGAACGCTCTATCACCTATAGTTTTTAATCCGGAATGTAATTTAACATTCTCAAGCAGATTACAACCATAGAACGCGTAATCACCTATGGAGGTTACAGATGAAGGAATATCTACAGTCTGCAATGCACAACAACCATTAAACGTCCAACTTCCAATTAATTGTAATCCGCTATTCAGATTGACTGATGTCAGTTTATCACAATCAGCGAATATTCCTGTTCCCATTTCTTTTACATTCTTCGTTACAACGCTCGTCAGTTTGCTGCAACTTCTAAACGCACCTCCTCCTATAGATGTAACACTGCCCGGTATAGATATACTAGTTAACCCACTGCTATTAAAAGCATCGTCATTTATTGTCTTTACGCCATTTGCAATTGAAAGGCTTAAATATGTATTATATCCCGCACCTTCAAATGCGCCTCTACCAATCTCTGTTACAGACCCCGGTATTTGAATATATGTGACATTTACAGCTCCATAACTAGCATAACTACTAGTATAATCACAATTATAAAAAGCTCTATCCATTATACTTGTAATTCCATTTCCAATCACAATTTTAGTCAGCTTTTTAAGATAGTTTACCCATGGATTAGTTGTAATCGGGCCTGTACCCGTAATTGTCAGTACACCATCCGTATCAAGCACGTACTTTGCATTGCTTCCGCAGCTACCCGCTATGACCTTTGCCGCATCGTAAGCAGTCACTGTCTCTGTTACACTTTCTGTTGTCTGTCCGGCAGACTGCGTACTCTGTGTGTTCTTCTCTGTAGCCGTTGCAGTCTCTTCCTGTGCTGTTTTAGCTGCCTGTGATGATGGCACGGCTGCCGTAGTTTCCTGTGCAACTGTTGTTGCTGCCTGCGTCTGTGTAACCGGTGCTTCTTTTGCATAGATATCTCCGGCAGTTACAGACAGTGCAAGCGTTGCTGCAAGAACAGATGCATACAATGATTTTTGGTATCTTCTCATGTCTGACTTCCTCCTACTCATATTTAATGTATTTTTATACTAGTAATATTTTCCCACCAAATTAAAATATTTTCAAGATGTGACAGTTGGTGTGACATATTATTTTTATTTTTGTCACATAATTATGTTTTTTAGTCACACTTGTTGTCACGCTGTTGAATTTATGTATATTTAATGTGTGTTCGTTTTGTCACATATGTATGTTTTTTCACAAGTAGCCCTGACACTTTTAAAAAAATTTTATTTTTTAAAAGTAAAAGACGCATAATACATATTATTAAAATGCATCATGCGCCTCTATATTTACTATATGCCTATATTCAATTAATGCCACCCGGCTGTCATCATCAACCTACCACTTTTCCATTCTGTATCTTATAGCTTCTGTCTCCGTATTTCACTGTACCTGAATAGTTCCATGCAATCTGCCCATTTACAAAATACCAGCGGCCATTATTATTCTCGCCTATTCCTGTGTACTTAAAATCAATTGCTCCATCAGCAAAATACCACCAGCCATTATTGGCATATGCCATGCCTGTGTATTTGAATGAAATGCTTCCGTCCACAAAATACCACCATTGTTTGTAATAAGCGGTTCCCGAATAGTTAAAGTTAATTGTTCCATCCTCTATGTACCACCAACGACCATTGTAATATTCCATGCCATCGTGCTTGAAATCTATCATGCCATTGTCAAAATACCAGAAGCCATTGTCATTCTTACCTATTCCGGTATACTGAAAGTTGATTGTTCCATCCTCCATATACCACCAATTGCCATTACCATATGCCATTCCTGTATATTTGAAGTTAATTGTTCCATTCTCTACATACCACCAGCGTCCGTTGACATATGCAAGTCCCTTGAATTCCATATCGATTTTATTGTCATTATAATAATGCCATTTGCCATCGCTGCCAATATTAAGTCCATTCCTATACTGAATATCATCAGTAAGCGCATAGCTGTAAGTTCCATGCCTTGGAAGCGTGTCATTGTATGCCGAAGCAACAAATATCTTCTGACCTTTTTCAACTTTAAGCTCATACTCGTTTTCCTCTGTATACACAAACTGATTATCTACAGTGTACGCAACTGTATAACCATCCGGTGCCTTAAGCCTGTATATGGCTCCGCCATCAGATGTCTGCTTTGAGCTTACCAGCTTTGGAAATGTATTGGCAATCATAACAATTCCTGATTCCTCTTTACCTTCCGCATATGGGCGTCCATACAGGACACTTCCATACGGAATCTCTATCTGTGTCTCAGATAATTCTGATATTGATGCATTGTCCAATGTCATGTCCATGCCATAGTGTGAACCCGCGTTCGGAAGAACAACATATCTGAAATCATAATAACCATCATCAGGAAGCTGTACCTTTACAGGAATAGAAGCTGCCTCAGTCTTAAGTGTAACATCAAACTCCTGTGACACATACGAACATGTTGTGAATTTTGCATTGCGGCTGTTGTTGGCAAGTGCCATTCCTATTGTCCACTCAGGCACACTTCCATCACGCACGGGAACAAATATTATGCGGTTGCCATACTGTGCTCTAAGATTAAGCTCCGTCTCACCCGTTACTATAACACCGGCGTCAGCTAATTTTTCATTATTGTCATCCGGTATTTCCATATGGTTAAGCATTATATATCCGATTGTGTAATTCTTATCGGTAACCTCAGCATGAACTGTAAGTTCAGACTCTGTTTCGTGATTCTTTACCGATACGCTGAAAAGACTGCTATCGCCACAGATTCCTTCAGGGCCTCCTCTGTAAGACCATTTCATATTCATTGATGTCTTATAGGAAGTACCATCTGCGGACGTTATCTCAATAATATATTCGCTGATATCATTATCTGATGATGCTGTTCCGTTGCCGATTATAAAGCTGTAAGGAATGCTGTATACTCCATCTGAATATGTAAGCTGCATTGTCTTTTCACTACCAGTTCCTTCATTAACGATTGCATTTACCTTTTTAAGTCCTGCTGCTTCATCGGTAAGCTGCGTAAATGTATTGCTGTCATCATTAGTTCCTATCTTTACATAAACATTATCAAAATCCATCCTGTAGGTTACCGCTGTTAATGACTTTTCCTCAGATGCTTCGGCAGATGCGGTATCAGCCGCTAATACATTTATATTAAAAGTCATTATAAGCATTACTGCAACCGTAAGTATCAGATATACTATTTTTCCTGCATAGCGTGTCTCTTTCATATATTCTCCTTCACATTTTTGCAAATCAACCCATTACCTTACCATTCTGTACCTTATACGTCTTACCGCCGTAAGTTACGTTGCCTGAATACTTCCATGCTATCTGTCCGTTCTTGAAGTACCACTTGCCACTATTATTCTGACCGATTCCTGTGTACTTAAAATTGATTGAGCCATTCTGGAACATCCACCAGTTATTATTGGCGTAGCCCATTCCTGTGTATGTGAAGTTGATTGATCCGTTGCTGAAGTACCACCAGCGTTTGTAATAGGCTGTTCCCGTGTACTTAAAGTCAATTGCCCCATTGTTGAAGTACCACCAGCGGCCGTTGCCGTATGCCATGCCCGTGTACTTAAAATCAATTGCACCATCCTTCATATACCACCAGCGTCCGTTGCCATACGCCATGCCTGTGTACTTGAAATTAATAGTTCCGTTCTCCACATACCACCAGCGGTTATTAACATATGCCAGTCCCTTATAGGAGGTGTCTACTACACCATTGACATAATAGTGCCATGTTCCATCTTTGTTAACAAGTCCATTTACATTAACATCAATATTATCCGGCAGATACTGAAGTTTATTATCTGTGCCATATGTATATGCAAGCTTTCCTCCTATTACACCGAATGATGTAATGCTTCCGCTGATATCCGGCTTGTAATACGTCAACGTCTTTCTATCAGCAATATCATATGCTCTTATCTCATTCTTTACAGAATACAGAAGCATATCGTCCTTAAGCAGGAGCCTGCATGAAGCTGCATCTATGCCGCTTACTATAGTCTGTGCTGTACCTGGATAATCAACTGACTTAATCGACTTTGCCGATGGATCATAATAATACCATATTCCATCCTTTACACATGCCGCAGCATCAGAGCTGTTCCAAAAATATCCTGAGTACTTACTGTTAGAACCCCAATTGAATTCCGATGCCGTTTTTGCACCAGCATCAATATATAGAGAGAAGTCATCCGGACTAAGTGATGTTTTTTTCATGTACTCACTGTTGCCGAGGAGTAAATATTCATGACTGACTCTTCCAAGTTCATCCTCTGCTTTTAAATCTCCAAGCACGTCATCATATGCAAGATTCACATGATACCACTCGTCTCCCAGTTTAACTACATTCCATCCATGAGTAATTCTGCCGGCAGAAAGGTCAAAACTCAATCCTAATCCTGAACGTATGCCGCATTGGTTCATCATATATAAAAATGCTTCCATGTAAGCATATTCAAGTCCTTCCTTATTCACAAAAGCAGAATATATATTGCAATAATTACGGTCTGTATAGCTTTCTGAATACACATCCTTAGTATAGCTGATTGTATTGATGAGGTAGTCATGACAGGCAACAACCTTCTCAAGGTCTGTAAGCTTATCAAGATCCAGTTCTTTCCTGATAACCTCATATGCCTTATCAATTTCCTTTCTCTGCTGGATTATCTCACCTGCACTCTCCAGATAAGAAAATGTTAAATAAATTTTATAACTATTATCTGCCTCCTTACGATACGATACGCCATATGTATCAAGATAATAAATCTCTGGATGAAGCATTGTCAATGGGAGTACTATATCATCCACATTATCCATATAAATTCCCCATTTTGTCACATCAAGCTCATCCTCTGCTGCCAGAATTGCATTAATTATCTCCTGGTCATGTACATGATTATATTCATCTGTTGATGTACTGTCATTATATCTTTGAACATCAGACTGTGTTACAATTACGTCATCCACATTCTGTCCCGACATTTTTGTGGTATCCTGTGCATCAGCCTGAACTCCCGGTACAGCTGTCATACATATTGCGGCTGTAATAATCGCTGCAAATCTCTTTAACCTCATAATTCACTCTCCCTTCGTAACAATCTGTTACATTATCATCTGCTGGCCTGTGTTTCTGACCATATCTATTTTATTTTCCTACATTTATTCACATATTACAAGTAGGAAAAAAGCTATACATCTTCTGCTTTGCGCCTTCTTTTCCCCTACTAAAAAACGGTGCAGAATCCACAAATTCTGCACCGCAGTTTTAATATCAGCTCTATAAGCTGTTATTATCCTACAACTTTTCCATTCTGTACCTTATATGTCTTACCACCATAAGTTACGTTGCCTGAATACTTCCATGCTATCTGCCCGTTCCGGAAATACCACTTGCCACTCTTATTCTGTCCGATTCCGGTATACTTGAAGTTGATTGCTCCGTTCTGGAACATCCACCAGTTATTGTTGGCGTAGCCCATGCCTGTGTATTTAAAGTTGAGCGCTCCATTGCTAAAGTACCACCACTGTTTGTAATAAGCTGTTCCTGTGTATTTGAAATCAATTGCTCCGTTATTGAAGTACCACCAGCGGCCGTTGCCGTATGCCATGCCTGTATACTTAAAATCAATTGCCCCATTGTTGAAGTACCACCAGCGACCGTTACCGTATGCCATGCCTGTATACTTAAAGTCAATTGCTCCATCCTTCATATACCACCAACGGCCGTTACCGTATGCCATGCCTGTATATGTGAAGTTTATCGTTCCGTTCTCCACATACCACCATCGGTTATTGGCATATGCAAGACCGCGGTACGTGGTATCCAGATTATCATTCTCGTCATAATAATACCAATTACCATCCTTACGGCTTCTCTTTAACCCTCTTCCTCTTATAACATATGAATAACCGTTTTCTTCAGCAAACTTCTGCGCATATGAGCCTTCGTATACATACATATTTGTGTATACATCAAATGTATCATGTGCTTCGGTTTCCTCAATGTATGTAACGCTTTTAGGTATATATACCCTGCTCAAACTATTTGGTTTTGCAAAGGCTCCTGCTCTTATAATCTGTACTCCTTCTTCCAATGTTATCCTCTTGGAGTTTGCTTCCCTAAATGTTTTTTCATTAATTTCTTTGACACTTCCCGGTACTACCACGTTAATGAATCCACAGCCATTAAATGCACCTTCCTCTATTTCTTCAACACTGTCCGGAATTAAAATATATCCTTTACCTTGTCCCGAACGATTAAATGCATATCTTCTTATCACTTTCAGATTATTCGGTAGCTCCAGATTAATTAATCCAGCATATGTAAAAGCTTTTTCTCCAATTTCCGTGACTGAATCAGGAATATCTATACTCTCTAGTTTATAGCATCCGGCAAATGTTTCATCCTCTATTTTAGAAATCCCGTTTGGTATATTCACCCGGCTAAGCACCCTGCAGCCCCCAAATGCTCTTTTGCCTATACTTTGAACACTATCTGCCAATACAACTGTTTCTATCGAAAAATTTTCTACAACATTTGATATCTCACGTCCGTCCGGCAACGCAAACATTGAATAAGCTTCAAAAGCATCATCACACACATTAGTGATTCCATCATTAACAATAACCTTCGTTATACTGTTTCTGTACTTAACCCACTGATGGCTTAACATCTCACCCTGACCGCTTATCGTAAGTACACCATCTGTACCAAGTGTCCATGTTGCATTATATCCACATTTGCCTGACTGCACCTCTGAGAGTGATGGTTCAGCTATAACAGTGTAATTATATCCGTTTTTTTCAGCATAGAATTTTGCTACACTATCATCATGCACTTCAAGTTCTACATTCTTATCAAATGCAGCTAAATCTTTAATACTGCTTATTGTCTTTACCGTATTTGGAATCGTAAGCTTTGTAATTAGCGGGCATCCCTCAAATGCACGGTCATCAATATACTTGACACCATATGGAAGTACAATATCGCTAAGCTTATCACAATCCATGAATGCACCATAACGTATCTCTAATATTGTGTCAGGCAATTCTACTTTTGCAAGCTTATCGCAGCCCTCAAACATCTGTGCTCCGACAATTCTTGTTCCATACTCAAAAACAGCTTCCGTTACCTCATCACAGTTAAAAAATGCTCTGGAGCATTTAACATCCGTCACACCCGCTTTTACAATGACCTTCCTTACATCATTCTTATAGTCAATCCACGGATTTGACGTGACAGCCCCTTCACCGCTAAGCGTCAATACACCATCTGCATCAAGTGTCCATCTGGTATTATCTCCGCACATACCACTCTGCCCGGATGCCTCATAAGTTAAAACAGACTGAGCATCATTCTGCTTTACCGCTTCTTTTGCATATGCACTTCCATGGTATTTTTTCATTATCATTCCTCCTCATAATATGTCTTTTATACAACTCACTTTATGTATATACTGCTACAATTTTAATATAATTTCAAGATGTGACATCAGGTGTGACAAAAAATTTTAATTTTATCAAATTTATGTTGTCACACTTTTTTATATTTATATAAAATTAGCTGCCGCACATTAGTGCAGCAGCCCCTTTTTAATGAAATCGGTTATAAATATGATATATTAATCTACTTTGTTACATATGATTTTCTTATGCATAATGCAGCACCTGCAAAGCATGCCATTGCAAATGCGATTGCATAAGGGAATGTATCTGCAGTCTTTGGTGATGTTGCAGTTGAAGACTCAGATGAAGTCTCAGAAACTGTTGTACTGCCTGATGTTGAAGGTGTTACTACAGAAGGTGTTACTACAGAAGCTGTAGTATTAGATGCTACTGTTGTATCGTCATCATCATCATTATCATTATCAGCTACAGGAACCGGAGCTGTACCCTTAACAATGATAACCGGCGAGAATGATGATGTAGAAATAACAACAACGCCATTCTGTGCAGCTACTGCAGGAATAACTTCAGCAACACCATTCTTAATGTGAATAGCATATAAAGATTCACCCTTAACTACATTGTCTACCTTAAGTGGTAATACAGCCTTACCACTTGTGAACCCTGTAGATGAAATTTCAATTGCAGCTACAATATTCTTGGCATCGGCATATACTGACTTACCATTAAGCTCAAAAGATGATGTAACCTTTGCAAGAACGTCAGAAGCAGCAGATGTTATTTTAAGAGAAATCCTGTCAATCTTCTTGCCTGATGCATCTGTGAATGAAAGAGCAATGTCACTTCCTGTAGCAACAGTAGCAGATGTTGTAACGGTTGTATCTCCAACCTTTGTTGTCTTCTTGCTTGTTGAAGCAGTAACTTCAACTGTTGTTCCTATAGCATTCTCAACAGTTTTGGTTGTTGTACCATCTGAATTGGTAACAGATGAAATTTCTTTAACAGCTGTTGCTGAATCACTTTCAGCTGCGAATGCAGGAACACTCATAGCAAGTGTAAGAACAGCAGCCATGACTATAGCTAAATTTTTCTTTCTCATATCTCCTCCTTACTCATATACCGATTTCACTATATAGTAAATGCATCTCTGCAATTGCTATCGCACTTCTTCATAAAATGCTTCTATTATTAATTTGTATAATGCTTCTTCGTCAGGATAGAATTCTTCATAATACGTTCCCTGAACGGTCTCGCCCTCTATACTTGATATTGCATCATCTGAAAAGCTATATCCAAGAGCTATACTACCTATATACGACGCTTCGTCAATACTTATATCAGTAGTCATGTATGGCGTAAGTTTTGTATATAGATTGGCTATAAGGGACGGATTCTTCTTAATAGCTGCTTTTGCCTGCGCAACAAATGCATTGAGATACTGTCGCTGCCTTGCCATACGATCGTCGTTGCTGTTAAATTCATCCTCGTCACGATAATGAATATAATGATACGCAGCTTCTCCTCTGAGAAAAGCAGTTTCACCTTCATGATAGTCAAAGCCATCTGTAGAAAATGTTGAAAGGCTCTCAACTTCAACTCCGCCTATAGCATCATTAAGGCTTGTTATACCAGACATATTTATGGCTACACAGCCATGTATCGGAATACCATAAAAAAGATTAGATACAGCCTTTACGGAATTCTGCATATTCTGCTCTTTAGTGGCTCCATAAGCATGTGCAAGCTCAAGCTGAGCCTTGGTTGTCGTATCATAATTTCCGAAATAATCATATGTATCTATATCAGTCATACAGTCTCTATTTATGCATATGACACGTAATGATTCATCATCGGGATTGAGGACTACAAGGAAATTACCATCTGCCTGTCCCCCATCAAGTCCGTTGCTGTTATCACTGACACGTTCATCTTTATCTATTCCCAACACCAGAAATGTAAGAATATCTTTGTTATATCTGTATATTTTACCATTGTAACGTACCCAGCCTTCTTCCCAGCCAACATCTGAAACATCTGTATCAGAATCCATTAATTCCTTAGGAAGCTGTGGTACAGCATCTTTGCCCTTTGCGTAAAGGTTAGCTTTACCAACATTAATAAGAATATTCCACCCTATAATAACAGTTACAACAATTAAAAATATTGCGGTTAAAATCCTTGCCCATATAGGAAATTTGCGCCTTTTTCTTGTTGCTGTGGAATTTTTATCCGCAAAATTTTGGGAATCGTCAGATTCATCAGGATCTTCATTAATGTCAATTTCTTCTAACATTAGCTCTTCTAATTCATTTGTATTGTTATCTTTCTCTTCCATTAAGCAGTACCCCCTGTACAAGAAAACGTCTGGTATCATTGCTGGTGCACGTTGACAGTGTGACTATCCTGTCAGATGAATCTATATTGAGTGAATTATCAATATTGTTACCCATACCTCTGATTGCAAGAACAGACTCAAGATAGTCTGCGAATTTTTCGTCAGATGTAATATCCAGACCTTTTAAGAGATGTATGTCGCTGTAGGTATATGCAGCGAATATCTCGTAAACATAAGTACCTTTTTCAGTGTATATATAAATATATCTGTTTGTGTCAAAAAAATCTTTATCTGCATATCTGTGCAATGTTGCAAACATACTTCCATTGCGCATATTATGTCCGTAAAGAACCGTGTTCCTGTCATCAAATGATTTACCATTAAGAAGTTCAGAATAGATGCATCCCGGAAGACCTGCACTGCCGTCAATATTGTGCTCGAGATAGAAAGCGTCATCTGTAGGATGTTGAAGTACCGGATAATCTACTGATGTTCCGGGAATATAAATCCATGCATATATATCAGGATTGGTTTTGTGAAGTTCGTTAAAGTTAAGATTTTTTTCAGGAATATCAACATTGGCTGTTGGAAATATTGAAGTCTCAGACTCTGGTCCAGATGCAGATACAGATGCAGAATTCTGAAGATTTGTCATATCATTGGACAGATTTGCTTTTTTGGATGATGTCACCAGAAAAATAATACAGCATATCAGACCGGCCACACACAGGGCTACGCCTGCAATAAGCGTGGCTCTTTTTGTAGATTTAGTAATTTTTCCCATATGTACTCCCTCATATCAATTTGAATATAAATATAATTTAAAATCATATAAATGACACACTCAACATTACTATATTGCAAGCTTGTCAGCAAAGTGTATCACAAAAAATACATAATATATTTCTCATATATATCTTTTAAGCTGATAACTATACATATAGTGCTACAATGTTAATACATTGTCAAGGTGTGACATCAAGTGTGACAAAGCTTTTTTAATTTTAACAAATTTGTGTTGTCACACATGTCTGTATTCCCCTGTCTGTATTCATAAAGATTTTTTAAAAAACGCTTAAGCCCTTACAGCCTAAGCGTTTTTCATTTTATAAGCTTTATATCATTAACCTACTACCTTACCATTCTGTACCTTATATGTCTTACCACCATAAGTTACGTTGCCTGAATACTTCC
>OHUE01000916.1_pt1 | contig 14096 bp, 10 predicted proteins | sample 1579111 | NCBI WGS metagenome assembly OHUE01 (sample SAMEA3879524, study PRJEB24766) | human gut metagenome | biome: human-associated habitat; feature: feces | place: USA | collected 1985/1987 | reverse complement strand
TGTAAAAAATACTTGCTAATATTTGTAAATTAATGTAAACTATAAACATCAATAATCTAGATTAAAGTCAAAGAAGTTCTATATAATTGTAATTCGATTCAGAGAAATTCTATGAATATGCAGTTCTGCAGATAAGATAACCAAATGATAGTTTACAAACAAGGAGTCAGGAATGGGAGAAAAGGATAAGATTGAAAAGTTATTGGAAGATTATCCAGATGTATTTGCAGATATTATCAATGTATTAGTTTATCAAGGAGAAGAAGTAGTTAAACCAGAGGATACCAGATATATCGGTGATGACACAATTGAATATTATATAAAAATCAGAGCAAGTGCAGGAAATAATAAGGCACTGGCATTTGTAAGCAGGCATCAGGAAGTAGAAGTATATGCAGGTGGAAGACTTATATATTATATAAAAGCGCATAGTTCTATATATGGGACAACTACTGGAACTAATTATACAATTGTGAACATTCCTCCATATACAACAGATATAACTGTAAGGCTTACTAATGTATATGCAGGTCATAAGATAAGAGGAACTACATTTGAATATGGCGACGAGACAAAACTTATAAAAGAGCTAATTGCAAAATCTTTACTGTCAGCAGTACTCAGTTCGTTTATAATAATAGTTGGATTTGCTATGATTATATTATGGATTTTCTGTAGAAAGAAGATTGCACAGACACAAGCACTGTTTTATTTTGGTATATTTGCAATGATTATAGGTGCATGGGCTCTTAATGAGACTGATATTGCAACGATTCTTGTGCAGGACAGGAAGATAGGTTCACTGATAGGATATGTACTGCTTATGATGATACCTATTCCTTTTATGCAGGCAGAGAAGAATTTTTTCCAGATAGGGAAAAGTGTTGTCAATAATATCTTATGCGCCGTATATGCTGCGACATCTGTGATACTGCTTGTATGTCATATGACAGGAGTGTGGGAGTTTAAGAATAGCGTGTACATTATACATATGATGCTTGTTATGTCACTTGTATATTTCTGTACAGTTCTTATTAAAAGAGTGCGTATTAAAGGCTTTGACAGGAAAGTAAAAGCAAATATTATAGGTGCGGCTGCACTTGGGATTTCTATGATTGTTGATCTTATTGCATATTATAAAGGAATGCAGCAGACAGATGTTATAGGAAAGCTTGGTATTCTTGTATTTATTATTGTGCTTGGTTATGAGAGTATATCAGAAGTATATGAGAAGATTAAAGAAGGCCAGAAGGTGGATTTCTACAAAGAGATGGCTGTAACTGATACTATGACAGGGGTTTATAATCGCTCTGCATTTGAGGAGTGGGAATATGAAACCTCTGATTATGAAGGATATTCTATAGCAACATTTGACCTTAATAATCTCAAGTGGTGTAATGATAATCTGGGGCATGCAGCAGGAGATGCCTATATTCAGGCATCAGCCAGAATTATTAAAGAGATATTTGGCAGACATGGTAAATGTTATCGTATAGGTGGGGATGAATTCTGTACTGTAATTAATCAGAAGTCCCAAAAATTTGATAATGCAAGACATGTGAAGCAGCTAAGGGAACTTGAAAAGTATGCTGAAGAAGAGATTGGAATCAAAGACCTTAATGTGCAGATTGCATGTGGTTATGCTGAATATGATATAAAGACAGATAAGAACTTTGAAGATACAAGAAGCAGAGCTGATAAGAAAATGTATGAGAGTAAGAGAAGATTGAAAAGAGAGTAAATTATGGATAAATACGGAATTTTAAAGCATTATTTTGGGTATGATTCATTTCGTACGGGTCAGGAAAAGTTAGTTGATGCTATTCTTGCAGGGCAGGATGTGTTAGGAATTATGCCTACAGGTGCGGGAAAATCATTATGTTATCAGGTGCCGGCATTGTTAATGTCCGGCATTACTCTTGTTGTATCTCCACTTATATCGCTAATGAAGGATCAGGTTGGAGCACTTAATCAGGCAGGTGTACATGCAGCTTATATTAATAGTTCTCTTACAGATAATCAGATAACTAAGGCACTCGCATTTGCAAAGCAGGGACGGTATAAAATTATATATGTCGCACCTGAAAGGCTGGAAACCTGGGGCTTTCTTGATTTTGCCACGCATGTAGAGATATCTATGATTACTGTAGATGAAGCTCACTGTATATCACAGTGGGGACAGGATTTCAGACCAAGTTATCTGAATATATTGTCGTTTGTTAAGAAACTGGCAAGGCGTCCAATAATAAGCGCGTTTACAGCTACAGCGACAAGCAAAGTAAGAGATGATATATTGCAGATTCTTTCACTCGAAAGACCTGTAATACTAACGACAGGTTTTGACAGAAGCAATCTGACATTCAAGGTTAAGCATATTAAGGACAAGGATTCATATATACTTGATTACCTTGTAAGCCACAGACAGGATAGTGGGATTATATACTGTGCTACAAGAAAAAATGTTGAAAAAGTCTATGACATGCTTAATGCAAACGGACTTTCTGTGACTAAGTATCATGCAGGTCTTTCAGCAGAAGAAAGAAAAGAAAATCAGGATTCATTTATATATGATATCAAGCCAGTTGTTGTTGCAACTAATGCATTTGGAATGGGAATTGATAAGTCAAATGTAAGATTTGTAATTCATTATAATATGCCGCAGTGTATAGAGAATTATTATCAGGAGGCTGGACGTGCAGGAAGAGATGGAGAGGATTCAGAATGCGTATTGCTGTATTCTCCGCAGGATATTATGATAAATAAGTTTTTCATAGAACACAGAGAGCCCAATCCTGATATGGATGCAGAAGAACAGGCACGTCTTATGATTCTTGATAAAAGAAGGCTTAATGCAATGGTCGATTACTGCAAGACAACAGGCTGTTTAAGAGAGTATATACTTAAATATTTTGGAGAAAGACCAGACAATCCAGGGGGTGGAAGATACAACTGCCATAACTGTTCTAATTGTGTTGTTGATGAGGCAGAACAGGAAGCAGAAGAGGCTTATATGTATCCGGGAAATCGTTTCAGTGCACCTGTATCAAGGAATGCTGCAATGGTGGCAGACAGAATGAAGCGTTCTGCCGCTGCTGCAAAGTCAGCATATGCAACGCCCAAGTCAAAGAAGCCGGAGGATGCACTTAATGACAGAGGTGTTATGTTGTTTAACAGACTGCGTGAGTTAAGAAAACAGATAGCTGTTTCAGTAGGAGTTCCGCCATATGTAATATTTTCAGACAGAACGCTTATAGATATGTGCCTTAAAGTTCCGTTTAATGAGGAAGAAATGCTGTCAGTAAGCGGTGTCGGTGAGAATAAATATGAGCGCTATGGCAAGGTGTTTATGGATGAAATATACGATTTTCTTGATGGAATGAAGCAGAATCTGGCAATATGAGATTAAAGTGTTTATGGACAGAAGAATGAATGGGAGATATGAATGAAGAATTATAAGATGATAATAACTTATGATGGTACAAGGTATTATGGTTGGGAACATCAGCCAACTACAGATATGACAATTCAGGGAAAGTTAGAATCAGTCCTTTCTGCCATGACAGGAACTGAGGTTGAGGTTATAGGTGCAGGAAGAACAGATGCTGGAGTGCATGCAAAGGGAATGGTAGCCAATGCACATATGGAAACAAAGATGAAGGAAGATGAGATATGCGATTATATGAACAGATATCTTCCAGAAGATATCTGTGTGCAGGAGGTTCGTGTTGCATCTGACAGATTCCACAGCCGTTACAATGCACAAGGGAAAACTTATTGCTATACATGTTATGTTGGGGATAAGAAGCCTGTATTTAACAGAAAATATGTCAATATAATTGAGGGTAAGCTGGATGTTGAAGCCATGAAGAGGGCAGCAGATATACTTACTGGAGAACATGATTTTGCATCATTTTGTGGCAATCCCAAGATGAAGAAATCGACAGTCCGTGAGATTTATTCAATAGATATTTCTTTAAAGGGTTCATTCCTTAATCTTACATATCATGGAAGCGGATTCCTACAGTATATGGTAAGAATATTAAGTGGTACACTTCTTGAAGTTGGACAGGGAAAGAGAACACCAGAGAGTATGTATGAACTTTTAGAGGAGAGAAACAGAAGCCTTGCAGGTGCAACTGCGCCGGCGAAGGGGCTGTGTCTTTTGAAGGTTGACTACTCGAAGGAGGCTTGATAGTCCGGACGCCGTACAGTAACTGTGGAAGGGGGTGTGGTGTCCTTAGGTATCTGCCCTCAGGATTCTTATGTCTAGTGAAACTAAATGCCGCAATCTGCTGAGTTTTTTATGTGGCTTGTAATCAAACGCGCTTCGCTTGAACGAGATTACAAGCCACAATCTTTAGCAGATTGCGGCATTAACTTTCACACGACATAAGAATATTCGGGCATACACCTAAGGACACCACACACCTATCCCACAGTACACTGTACGGCTGACTTTTTCTTCTTCAAGTAGTAAGCCTCCGGACGAATGCTCGCCTGTGGCATTGCATTCTGGGTGGGGTGGTGGCTTTGAGATTGGGAGATGTTATGCAAGACCGATTTATGCCGAACCGTGTGTAAGTTAATGCCGTTATATACAAAAAGTGCTGTGTAAAAATCTCGTTCAAGCGAAGCGCGTTTGATTTTTACACAGCTAAAAGACATTGTATATGACGGCATTTACTTACACTAGGTGCAGGCATCCATGAGGTCTTGTATAACATCTCCCAATCTCAATGCCCACCTTTGTACTAATTAAAGAACCTTTGACAAGAAATCCTTCAATCGCTCACTCTTAGGATTGCCAAAGAATTCTTCCGGAGCCCCCTCTTCATTGATGACTCCATCATAGAAGAACATGCATCTGTTGGCAACTTCTTTTGCAAATCCCATCTCATGAGTTACGACAATCATTGTCATTCCTGATGCAGCAAGTTCCTTCATGATTGCGAGAACCTCACCAACCATTTCAGGATCAAGTGCGGATGTCGGCTCGTCGAAAAGCATTATCTCAGGATTCATTGCGAGTGCTCTTGCAATAGCAACTCGCTGCTTCTGACCACCACTTAACTGGTTAGGATAAGCATCGGCTTTGTCAGAAAGTCCCACTCTTGCAAGAAGCTCATCAGCTTTCTTATCAGCTTCTTCCTTACTCATAAGTCCCAGCTTAGTAGGAGCAAGAGTTATGTTTCTTCTTATAGTCATATTAGGGAAAAGGTTAAAATGCTGGAACACCATTCCAATCTTCTCTCTTAATTCATCCACATTTACACTCTTATCTGTAAGATCCTGCTCATGGAATAATACATGACCTTCTGTAGGAGTTTCAAGGAGGTTAAGTGAACGCAAAAATGTTGATTTACCGCAGCCAGACGGTCCGATAATTGCAATAACCTCTCCTTTGCGGACTGTTGTATTGATTGATTCTAATACAACATGGTCGCCAAAAGATTTCTTCAAATCCTTAACTTCAAGTATGATTTCGTTAGTATTATCGCTCATTGTTTCTTAACCTCCTCTCAAGTTTCTTAACAAGCTGTGAAAGTCCCATAACCATTACAAGGTAGATGATGGCAACACCAATAAGTGGAAGCATTGGATCATAAGTTATGCTTCGGATAATATCGCCGCCTCTTGTAAGGTCGTTAAGACCGATATAACCGCTGATAGATGTTTCCTTTAACAGAACAATGAACTCATTAGCAAGTGCTGGGAGAACATTCTTGAATGCCTGAGGAAGAATAACACTTATCATAGTTGTTTTATAAGAAAGACCAAGGCTTCGTGCTGCTTCAAACTGTCCGTTATCAATAGACATAATACCTGAACGGAATATTTCGGCAACATAAGCACCTGAGTTGATACCAAATGCAAGTATCGCAACAATAAGCTTGTCAATATGTACAGAACTGAATATTACATAGTAGATAATAAGCAGCTGTACCATAGTTGGTGTTCCTCTGATTACAGTAAGATAAATGTTGCAAATGAAGTTAAGAATCTTCATGTGTCCTGTCTTATCATGGTTAGAACGGACAACTGCAATAAGGAAACCAATAACAACACCCATAAGTGCTGCAAAGAATGCAATAATTACTGTGTTTAACAGACCCTTTAGAAGATAAGTGTATCTTGCTTCTTTGATGAAGTCTGTCTTGAACTTCTCAGCAAAACTCATGCCTGATGCAGAAGCATTGTCGTCACGGACAATAATAACCTGCTTAGAAGTTGTATAAGTAGTTGTGAAATCGATATTTTTCTTACGCTCATCAGTAACTGTCATACCAGCCATACCGAAATCAGCTTTACCAGAAGATACGGCAGTGATAATTGAATCAAATTCCATATCCTCAATTTTTAAATTCATTCCGAGGTAATCAGCAATAGCCTGTGCAATATCAGCGTCAATACCAATAATAGAACCCCCTTCATAGTACTCGTATGGCTTGAAATAAGCATTTGTAGCCATAACAAGAGTTCCATTAGTACGGCTTATACCGTCTGGTGATTTGTAACCAGAAAATGTAGCATTATCGCCAACATAATCGTCAATAAGCTTCTGGATAGTTCCATCTGCCATAAGTACTTCAATAGCCTCATTGAGCTTTGCAGTAAGGGAATTGCCCTTAGCAACACAGATGGCATAATCCTCATTTGCAAATTCTTCTTCAAGAATTGTAAGGTCTGGATTAGCTTTAACAAATGCTAAAGCAGGCTGTTCATCAATAACAACAGCATCAGCTTTACCCTGCTTTAAAGCCTGTATAGCATCAGAACCTTTGTTGTATCTTGATACTGTTGTGCCAGAACCGTCAGTTTCGTAATCACTTACGAGAGTATCACCAGTTGTTCCTAACTGAACACCAATAGTCTTGCCTGCAAGATCATCTACAGAAAATACAGTGTTCTTAATCTTCTTGCCCTGACATGAAGTAAGAAGAACAGAAGAGAACAAGAGAGTGAGGGTCGCAAAAACCAAAAGGAATCTCGACCTGTACTTTTTAAAATTCATTAGTAACTCCTTTCCATGCGAACTGTGGTGTATACGGACGCTGCAAAGCGAATATATTTAGCTGTGGAGCACGCTTTCGCTTCTTGTCGCTAGTAACGGACACTAAGTTCACCGCAATTAGGCTTTCTTCAAAAGCCGCTTGCGGTTTACCAAGTGCCGGCTACTCCGAAGAGCATCCACAGCTAAATATATTCACTTTGCGACTGTGTATACAACAGTTCAATATAATATATTTCATTAATTATACACACATAGTAGGGAAATTAGCAATTAAAATATTTGCGATGGAAGAAAATGTGAGCGTACAGATTAGGATTGGATGTTGAAGCAGAGGAATGCACAGAGGAAGTCCAAAAGAAGAAAATATGTACATGGAAACAGCCGCCAGGCAGGCGTCTGTTCCCACAGATTGAGGTTATTAGTTAGTCTTGCTGCATATGCCATTGCAAGGTCCGGTGCATGCACCAGAGGAAGTCTGGCTGTTATTGCCATTATTACAAGAGTTCTGGCAGGCTGTGCTGTTAGTATTAAGAGTGTCGGTGCAGTCATTCATGCAAGGCTTCTTGCAGTCTTTTTTTAAGTTACCTTCGCATGAAGGTGGACTTAAATCGAGAGGCTTGATGGCTCTGTCTAAGAGGTTTCCGCAAACAAACTTGATGCAGTCAGATTCTTCACCGGAAACAATGCTTCCCTTAGGCGTTGAGATTCTGCCGGCACTTGTTACGCGGTATCCACAGAAGTAAAGGCTCTGTAAGATGAGAGTGAGACCTACAGTAACCTCGTCATCTGTAGTATCAAGACCTAAAAGCTTAGGTATTGCATAAAGGTTGAGTCCCTGGGTTACAACATTGGCAGATGACAAGAAACCTATACTGTTAAGTGCAGGCGTATAAACAGGTGGAGTTGCGTTATTCGAGTTGTAGGAAACTCCGTAAGGAGCGAATATTTCAAGGGTGACAGATGTCGGATTGGTATCTTCATCATAAGTTGCAGCAGTAGTTGAGTTAGGAAGGTAGACTGCCGTTGGGGTAAGAGTTGCTAATGCTCTGCATGACTCATCATAAAGCGTTACTGCAAATGTTACAGTAAGGTTGGCAAGTTTCACAGAGTAGCAGTTAGGCCTTCCGGCTATCTGGGTGATTTCAACATTTTCATCACCATAAGTGTAGGCTATATCTATAACACTGACTGATGCGTTGGTAGCTGTTGGATAAGTCGTTGAAATATCTGTGCCGACAGCGAATGTGGTACACAGATTAATACCTATCTCATCATAGATAAGAGGGGCAAGAATACTGAGTTCATCGGGGGAACCGCATATCGGGTTCGTGCATACATCAAAGCAGCCATTAGGCATGTTCTGCACAATATTGCTTACAATGCGGGTAGAACCACATTTGCTGCATTTACATTTAGCCATTATCTTTTCCTTCTTCGTTTCTTTACTACATTATATGTTCTATCTACATTCGCGTGACCATATAATAGTATAAAAACGGGAGTGTCCTTTTATGGCAAATGTATACACAGCCGGAAGTGACAGACGGCTTATAATCTATAGCATATCACGATATATATTTTTGAGAACGGCGTACATAGACGGTATAGAACGTCCGATAATGCTTGTGTCAGACTTTTTGGACGGACTTTCAGATGTAGTGTTGGGAGACACAATATATTATGCATATCAGAACCAGAACGGAGATATTCTTGTTAAAAATGTGATGAACAACGAAGCACTTTTTCGTGTGAAAAGCAGCGAGAACCCAGATATGCACTGTCCACAGCTTGTAGTAAATAAAGACAGGTTAATGCTGTTTTATATGGTGACAAACCCGCTTACGGACAGACTGTCGCTACGAGCTGTCTACCCGCTGGAAGAAGGTGACAGTCTTAATATTCCTGCGGATTGTGAAAATGTTGATATGTATGAAGTGTTTGGAATGCAGGGAAAAGCATTTTTGTATGTAGACAGTTTCTACGAAATAACATCAGATGGGAAATTCATTAAATGTCAGGATACAGACATGCTGATGCAGAATGAACAGAAAATATCAGAGTACGAAAATCAGCTTAATACATATATGCAGGAAAACAGACAGGCAATACAGACAATAAGCCAGCTTGAGGCAACAATAGAAAGTGTAAAGGCACAGTATAATGAACTTATGGAGACGGCAATTGCGTATAGGGATGAGGCAATTAAGTGGCGCAGTAAGTTCATATAGACACAAACTTTATATTATTAAGCCACCCGCCGCCACTCACCCATCAGGCACGCACTGGTCCGCTGGGGTTGGAACGATTCGTTAGAATTGCGTTAATTTATCAGGTGGTGTTTTTGGCTTAATGTTTGCGTCCATTCGCAGATGAACATTTCTGGCATTGTGTCCGCCTGTGGCATACGCCCTCAAGGATTGCTGCACTTAGTGGGAGTAAATGCCGCTATCTACAAAGCTTATTACGGCGTGCTAAATCAAACGCGCTTCGCTTGAACGTGCTTTAGCACACCGCCCTTATGTATCTAGCGGCATTAACTCCCACACAGTTCGCAATATATCGGTCATATGACACCTACAGCTACAGCAGCAAACACCCACAGCCACATGAGCAGATATATAAGTATATAGCAAAATTGGCAAAGCCTGAATAGATATTCACATCGATTATATATGTACAAGAAATAAAATGCAATTATTACTTTGACTTATGGACTTCTGTAATGTAAAATTAACAAGTTATAGAAATGGAGATTAAAGAATGAAATTTGATGAATTAAATATTGATGAAAGAATTTTAAGAGCGGTAGAGGATATGGGCTTTGAGGAGACATCTCCTATACAGACACAGGCCATTCCTGCAGTATTGGAAGGAATTGATGTTATCGGACAGGCACAGACCGGAACAGGTAAGACTGCTGCGTACTCTATCCCTATGTTACAGAAGATTAATCCAGATGTTAAGAAACCACAGGCAATTGTACTCTGCCCTACAAGAGAGCTTGCAGTACAGGTTGCAGAAGAGATAAGAAAGCTTGCCAAGTACATGAGTGACATTAAGGTGTTACCAGTGTATGGCGGACAGGAGATTGTAAGACAGATTAAGTCGTTAAAAGCCGGTGTACAGATTATTGTTGGAACTCCGGGACGAGTTATGGACCATATGAGAAGAAAGACTGTTAAGTTTGATTCGGTATCTATGGTTATATTAGATGAAGCTGATGAGATGCTTGATATGGGATTCCGTGAGGATATGGAAACAATTCTTACAGAGACACCAGAGGAAAGACAGACAGTTCTTTTCTCAGCTACAATGCCTAAGCCTATAATGGAGATTGCAAGAAAATTCCAGAAAGACGCTAAGATTATAAAGGTTGTAAGAAAAGAACTTACAGTTTCTAATATTGATCAGTTTTATTATGAAGTAAGACCTAAGAATAAAACAGAAATCTTAAGCCGTCTTATTGATATATACAATCCTAAGCTGTCAGTTGTGTTCTGTAACACTAAGAGACAGGTGGACGAGCTTATATCAGAGCTTAAGGGCAGAGGATATTTTGCTGACGGTATACACGGAGATATGAAGCAACAGCAGAGAGACCGTGTAATGGACGATTTCAGAAGTGGAAAGACAGAAATTCTTATTGCAACTGATGTTGCGGCAAGAGGAATTGATGTTGACGGAGTTGATATAGTATTTAACTATGACCTTCCACAGGACGAAGAATATTATGTACACAGAATAGGAAGAACAGGAAGGGCTGGAAAATCAGGACTTGCACTTTCATTTATCTCAGGAAGAGAGGTATACAAGTTAAAGGATATCGAGAGATATTGTAAGACTAAGATTCTTGCAAAGCCAATCCCATCACTTGATGATGTCAAGAACACCAAGATGGATGGTATATTTGACAAGATTAAAGAGATGATTGAAGCTGATGAGCACAGAGCCATGCTTGATATGGTTGAGGAGCATGTTAACCAGGAAGATTACACATCAATGGATATGGCAGCAGCACTGCTTAAGATGATAGTCGGAGATACATTAGACAGAGTTGATGAGGTTGAGAATTTCCATTTTGATGAAAATGCTGATACATCAAGAATGGTAAGACTCTTTATTAATGTTGGTAAGAAGGACAAGATTACACCAGCCAATATTCTTGGAGCGATTGCAGGAGAATCCGGAATGCCGGGAAGACTTGTTGGTGCAATTGATATGATGGATAATTATACATTTGTTGATGTACCTGCAAAGCATGCGGAAGCAGTACTTGCAGCAATGAATGACAATGTACTTATCAAGGGCAGAAAGGTTAATGTAGAGAAAGCAAATGTATCTGCCAAGCCTGCAAGAAAATCCAAGTCAAAACCAGATACCAGAAGAAGAAAAGATGAGTCACATGGAAAACATGACAAACTTAAAGAACGCAGAAGTAAAAGCGGCAAGGTAAGAAGAAATGGAGAAAAGTATTAAACTTACAAGTCTTAACAGAAAAGAAGCGTTAAGATATCTGGGATATAAGAAAAATGCACCTGATGAGCGGGTGGAAGAGCTTATGGATGAATGTGAGGAGCTTGTATTAAAGACCGCAGTTCCAAGATATATTTAAGAAGTTCGAGTTTACGGTTGGTGATGACGGTGTGGCATTTAAGAATACAAGCATGGTGCTTCCGGGCGAGTCCATTAAGAAGCATCTGTATAAATGTGACAGTGCAATATGTATGGCTGTAACGATATCGGAAGGTATTGACAGACAATTAAGAGTGTTGCAGCTTACAGATATGGCAAAGGCACTGGTGTTTGACAGTCTTGCAAGTGTAGCTGTTGAACAGGTATGCGATAAGGTGGAAGAACTTTTAAGAGAAGAATACCCTGATTATTACCAGACATTCAGGTTTGGGATTGGTTATGGCGACCTGCCAATAAGCATGCAGGAGCCTTTCTTAAAGGTGTTAGACGCCAGTAAAAAGATTGGACTTAATCTCAACAAATCATATATGCTTGCTCCAGTAAAGTCGGTAACTGCGGTTATCGGACTTACTAAGGAACAGGTAAGTACTGGTAACAGAGGTTGCGCAACCTGCAATCTTAATAAAACCTGCGCATACAGAGGAATGGGAGGACATTGCAGTGGATGACAGATTCAGAGAACTCTTAAAGACAAGAGATTATATAATATTTGATGGTGCTATGGGTACAATGCTTCAGGCAGCTGGAATGAAGATGGGAGAGACGCCGGAAGTACTTAATATTACAAGACCGGATCTTCTTGTATCAATTGCAGAGCAGTATTACAATGCAGGTTCAGATGTGGTATATGCCAATACATTTGGCGCAAACAGATATAAGCTTGAAGAATGCGGAAAAAGTGTTGAGGAGCTTGTAACTGCCGGAATTGTCAATGCAAAGAAGGCAAGAGATACAGTAAAGCCGGACGGCCTTGTTGCACTCGATGTAGGACCAATCGGACAGCTTCTCGAGCCAACAGGTGTATTAAGCTTTGAAGAAGCATATGATATGTATGCCGAGATAGTAAAGGCAGGAGCGGCTGCGGGAGCAGACCTTGTTGTATTTGAGACAATGACTGACCTTTTAGATGTCAAGGCTGCTGTACTTGCAGCTAAGGAAAACAGCGACCTTCCTATTGTTGCCACGATGACATTTGAACAGAATATGAGAACCTTCACAGGCTGCTCTATATCGGCAATGGCTCTTACACTTACAGGACTTGGTATTGATGCACTTGGCGTTAACTGCTCATTAGGACCTAAGGAATTAGAACCGGTTATTGAAGAACTTGTAAAATGGACTAATCTTCCAATAGTAGTAAAGCCTAATGCAGGACTTCCTGACCCTGAAACTAACCTTTACAATGTTACTGCAGCCCAGTTTGCAGATTTCATGAAGGATTTAAGAAAATATGGCATTAAGATATTCGGCGGCTGCTGTGGAACTAATCCTGAGTTCATTAAAGAATTATCAGAGATGTTAAAAAGAGAAGGCAATCCGGCAGCACCACACAAATATATTCCAGGTGCAGTGTGTTCAGCTACAAGCACTGTTGTTGTTGATGAACCAAGAATTATCGGTGAAAGAATCAATCCTACAGGTAAGAAGCTTTTTAAGGAAGCTTTGTTAAGACACGATATGGATTATATTCTTGGACAGGCTTTAGAGCAGATATCAGGTGGCGCAGATATTCTTGATGTCAATGTAGGCCTTCCAGGGATTGATGAGCGTGAAATGATGATTGATACAATAAAGTCATTACAGGCAGTTGTAGATGTCCCACTTCAGATTGATTCTACAATACCTGAAGTACTTGAGGCAGCACTCCGTGTATACAATGGTAAGCCGCTTGTTAACTCAGTTAATGGTGAGGAGGAGTCTCTTAACAATGTTCTTCCTCTTGTTAAGAAATATGGTGCAGGAGTTATCGGACTTGCACTTGATAAAGATGGCATTCCTAAGAAGGCAGAGGACAGAGTTGCAATAGCAAAGAAGATTATGGACAGGGCTGTTGCAATGGGAATCCCTAAAGAAGATATTTATATTGACTGCCTTACACTCACAGCTTCTGCTGAGCAGGAGGGCGTAATGGAAACTCTTAATGCACTTCATACAGTTAAGAATAAGCTTGGCTTAAAGACAGTGCTTGGTGTTTCTAACATTTCATTCGGACTTCCAAACAGAGTGCTTGTAAACCACATTTTCCTTACAATGGCACTTACTAACGGACTTGACCTTGCAATTATCAATCCTAATATTCCTGAGATGACAGGTGCAGTAAGAGCATATAAGCTTCTTGCTAATATTGATAAGAATTCAGTTGATTACATAAAAAACTATGGCGCTATGCCAAATGTTTCTAAGATTGATCCTGTCAAGAAGGAAAAGAAAGATGGAAACTATACAGGAGATGATCTTTTCTATGCTGTTGAAAAAGGACTTAAGAATGAAGGTGCTGAGATAACAGAGGCTCTTCTTAAGAAGATGGATTCAATGGAGATTGTTAATCAGGTGCTTATTCCTGCACTTGATAAGATAGGTGAGGAGTTCGAGAAGGGAACATTATTCCTGC
>OHUE01000908.1_pt1 | contig 14144 bp, 9 predicted proteins | sample 1579111 | NCBI WGS metagenome assembly OHUE01 (sample SAMEA3879524, study PRJEB24766) | human gut metagenome | biome: human-associated habitat; feature: feces | place: USA | collected 1985/1987 | reverse complement strand
CTGAACGGAGCAGCATAAGGTGCACCTTCCGTTGTGTTCTCCCATTCCTTGTCCGGCTCCAACACCGGATTTTGAGGATAGAAATTAGGAGTATGATATATAGGCTGTAAATCAGTTTCAGCTATCAGGAAATCATCTACAAAAAGTTGTCTGCCAAGATTTACCGGAATCACCGCAGGCTTTTCTTTCAGATAGGGAACCGGCATGTCTTGCGCAACAGCCGGCTCCTCATAACGAGGAGGCCACTGTTCGGGATACACAATTCCATTATGCAACTTCTTGTTTTGTGCTGAAACAGCCAACGAAACGGAAATCAAACAGAATGATAATACTATTTTTTTCGTTTTATACATAAATATCAATTTTTAGTAACCGGGATTATTTTCCGTAATATACGGATTATTATTTACTTCATTCAAAGGAATTGGCAACCATTCGTGTTTATTAGTTACAAAACCCTTATAATCTGTTTCAGATATAAACTTCTTAAAATGAGGATCGGATGCCGTCAAATCAGAGAAACGCTTAGATAATTCTCCCCAACGAAGCAAATCATAGAAACGATGTCCTTCCAAAGCAAGCTCCAAAACCCTTTCATGCTTGACATCATCCATCGTAACATTCTGAAGATTGGCAAAGTTGGCACGATTGCGCACCTTATTCACAGCCTGTAAAGGAGTCATCGTCCCTTGTTTGCCTCCTGAGAGAACGGCTTCCGCATACATTAACAATACATCTGCATATCGATAAATGATATTGTCGTTACCACAAGCACAAGTTGTCATACCCTCATTACCAAAGTCGAAATATTTTAATGTGACAGGAAGGTAAGTGTATCCTTCTTCTGTGATGTCTACCTCGTTGCTGGCTACTGATATGTCATCTGTATAAATTCCATTGTATATTAATTTTTGAAAGCGTTGGTCATTATTGTTGGCTTTGAATGTATTGTAAAGTTCCCATGTCATTAACAGACAACTGGTGCCTTGTGAAACAGTGATGGTAGAACTGGTTCCGTCTGGATAAATGTAAGCGGGCTGAGTAGATGGTCGAGCTGCTGGTATGCAACGTCCCATAAGTGGGTTAGCCACTACTGTTGCACCGTTGTTGTATTGAGCAGCAAAAATGATTTCTTTTCCCATTGGGTTGTCTGAAGCATAAATCTGTAAGACATCATTTTCTAAATCTAATTTTTCCTTATTTTGATTGGCATAATCCAGAATGTTTTCTAAAGAATTTTTAGCTGAATTAAAATCCTGCAATGTCATAAAAACGTCTGCTTGCATGGTATAAGCTGCTATTTTTGTCGCTCGTCCTTGCATGTTATTGGCGGAATAGTAGTTTGGCAGATTGGCTATGGCTGTTTTCAAGTCGTCTTTTATCAAGCTGTAGACTTCGTTCACACTGCTCCGTCCATAATCATAAAGGGTTGAGTAATCATCTATTGGATCTGTAGTGATAGGTACTGCTCCAAAAAGTCTTACAAGCGTGAAATAGGCATACGCCCTGAGAAACTTAGCTTCACCTTCATATTGTGTTCTGTTCGTTTCCGAGGCATTATCTAGTTTTTGAAGAACATTGTTGCAGCGGTTTATCATATTGAAACAATGTTCCCATATTTCACTAGTGATTCCTAAAGTCGCATCCCATGTACTTTCGTTCAGACTGATGTGATCAAGGGAGTTATTTTTTTTATAGTCGTATCCTTCATCTGTAGCCAAACTATTAACATAATTCACATTTAGTGTGATGTCCTGTAGGTGATAATAACCATTGAGAAGTATGTTTTGCAGTTCTGCATCATTTTTCAGATAGGTTTCCATTTGCATGGAATCGGTAGGGTAACGGTCAAAAAATCCGTCACTACAAGCGGTATAGGTAAGGCTTGTCATGGAAATGATCGCAAATGAAATTAATTTATTGAAAGTTTTCATATTGTATCGTTGTTAAAAGTTAAAATTAAGACCGAAAGTAAATGTGCGGGAGATGGGATATCCACCAAAGTCCACCCCGTTGTTTGTGGCGGAGTTCCCTTCATAATTTGCTTCAACGGAATAACCTGGATATTTGTCAAAAGTCCATAGGTTTTGTACATTAGCACTGATGCGCATATTTTCTATGCCTATTATTTTACAGAATTTTTTCGGTAATGTATATCCAAGGGATACGTTACGGATACGTAGAAAGTCTGCATCATAAAGATATCTTGTGGAGGGGCCAATATTGCTGCCTAGGTTATTTGTCCCAGCTTTGTGTGACCTTCCGTTTCCGGGATCGGTTGATGACTTCCAGCGTCCTAATCCGGATTCAGCTAGTACATTGTCATCGTATCGGTTTAAAGAAAAAGCACGTGCGGCTGCATAAATTACATTACCTCCGCATTGTCCGTCAATAGTGACCGCCAAATCGAAATCTTTATAAATAAAAGTATTATTCCATCCAAAGGTAAAATCCGGTTGATAGTTCCCTACCAATTGATAATCGTTGACGTCAATAGTGCCGTCTTCAAATATTAAATCTCCAATATCCTGAGTTCCGTTTTTAGCATATTGGGCTAAATCTTTTTCTGTATTAAATGTGCCTATAACTTTTAGCATATACATGTCACCCATCGGACGTCCTACATAGTTTCTCATTACATTTCCCCATTTGGTTCCTGCACTTGCATTGGCAAGTTGATTTTGATTGTTGGCAAGTGAAAGAATTTTATTATTGTTTTTGGACCAACTAAGAGTCGTTTCCCAGGAAAAATCTCCTTTAAACGGAGTGGCGGAAACTTGGATTTCTATACCTTTATTTTCAATTTGTCCGGCATTCATATAAACGCTGCCTGCTATACCATTGAAATTAGGAATATTGGCTGGCATCACAATGTCACTAGTCCTCTTGTAGAGATCTACTACTATATTCAAGGCATTGAATACGCCAATATCAAACCCTAAGTCCATTTGTTTGTTTTTCTCCCATCCTAATTGTCGGTTTGAATAACCGCTAGGATAATAAGTAGGTATGGCTGTTGTACCAAACACCACATTTTGGTCTGAACTGATAGTAGATATCCATGCATAATCATTTCCTATCTGATCATTACCTGTTATTCCATAACTGGCACGTAATTTAGCGATGTCGAGCCAGTGTATATCTTTCATAAAGTCTTCTTCGGTTATATTCCATGCCAATGAACCCGAATAAAACCATCCTGCGCGTTTGTCCGGTCCGAATTTGCTGGAACGGTCGCGACGGACAGAACCTGAAAGGACATATTTATAATTATAATCATACACTAGACGGGCAAACATGGCGTCAAATACATAGTTGGAGTATTCGGAAGAACCTGTCCACAGTTTCGCTCCATTTACGTTGGTAATAGATGTATTGTTATAGGCAATGGGATTATCAGAATCAGTCCGATCGTCTTGTTGTACTTCAAAATCACTATTGTATTCGAAGTCATATCCGATCATGGTGTTCAAATGATGTTTTTCATTAAATGTAACATCATAAGTTGCTGTAGTGGACCAATAGGCATTATAACCAAATCCAGACAGACGGTAACCGTCTATGCTAGTCAAATCCGGTGTGGATTTGTTACCTGTATAACTTTTACCTAGTAAAAAGGCAGATTGGTAATAATCTTGTTTTGCTGCATTAGTCGTAAAGTTTACCGATGTGCGTAATGTCAGTCCTTTAATGGGTTTTACTTCAAAATAGGCATTGGACATTGTGCGGATAGACCATTTGTCATTTCGATTTTCTAGTAAATTCGAAACAGGATTGCGAAGTTGGTTATTAAGTCCTAAGTCTGCATAATGTTGAGCTATTTGAGTATAATCTCCGTTATTCTGGTAAACAGGAAGTATAGGTGGCATAGACAATGCCTGGGCAATTACGCCTGTTACGTCTTCAGTATTTCCACCGGTTGGTTGTTGGAGGCGTCTTTTGCTATAGGTTGTACTGAAATTGACTCCTAGTTTTATTTTCTTTGATAAATTTGCTTCAAATCCTCCTTTGATTCCGACTCTTTTGTAAAAAGAGTTTAACAGGATGCCATCCTCGTTTTGATAGTTGGCAGAGAAGTTGTATTTTAAAACTTCTGTACCTCCTGTAATGGTTGCTGTTCCTCTATAATTCAGTGCATTACGGAATATGGCATCTTGCCAGTTCGTGTTTTCGTAATTCCCACTCTCTCTCATCTGAATCAACTTGGGAAAATTTTGAATACTTCCGTTGTTTGTACGTGCTTCAATGATCATGTCCATATAATCATCAGCTTCTAGTACGTCCACATAATTTTGGGCTTCACTCCATCCTACTTGTGTGGAAAAACTAACTTTAGGTTTTCCTGTTTGTCCTTGTTTAGTAGTGACAATAATTACACCGTTTCCTGCTTTGGAACCATAAATGGCAGAGGAGGCTGCATCTTTTAGTATTTGAATGTCAGCAATGTCTGCAGGGTTGATATTATTAAAAAGTTCTGCGTCTGTTGTGGGGTAACCGTCGATTACAAATAAGGGGTCATTTCCGCTATTGATGGAGCCTGCTCCTCGGACTCGGATTGCCGGAGCGGCTCCCGGCTCTCCACTGATTTGTTGTAAGGTGATACCTGACGACATACCCACAAGGCTTTGTGATATATTTGATGTCGGCATCTCTGAGATTTTTCCTCCCTTTACAGTTGAGATGGCGGTGGATACCGAACGTTTTTGTATGGCACCATAGCCTACCACCACTACTTCGTCCAATGTTTCTGTATCTTCTTCTAATGTTATAATAAGCTTATCATTTTTATCGACTTTAATTTCTTGTGTAATATAACCGATGTAAGAAATGAGTATTGTTCCTTGACTGTTCATTTGAAGACTAAAGTTTCCGTCAAGATCAGAAACTGTGCCGTTTGTACTTCCTTTTTCCATAATCGTTGCACCGACGATGGGAATACCCGCATTATCTTTCACAATACCTGTCACCTTATTTTGTTCTTGCTGTATTCCTTGCACAATCTCAGTAGAAAGAATGATTTTCTTTTCAAGCACCGAATACTTCACATTCGTTCCTGCGAAAATCTGATCCAATATCTTGAAGATATTATTGTTGTTTGCCGAAACTGATACAATACGTTTCAGATCTACGTGTTTATTGTTGAAGAAGAAATCAAACCCCGATTCTTTTTTCAGCTTTTCCAACACAGTGCCAACTGTTTCATTACGCACTTCAAGACTGATCATGGTCTTTTGCGCATACGACTCTGCCGCATAAGTCATACTTAGCGAACAGATTAAAAAGAGTACACTCAGTTTCATAGGTAATGGAGTTTTATTTAAGATTAACCTACACGACTTTATCATCCATAATAATTGGACGCTAAAATAAATTTTCATAATTTTGTAATTGAGATAAAGTGAATAAAATGTTGTCTTTGCTTGTCGCCAAACAAGCATGGAAAGATGATTTTTTCATACGGGGTGATACGCCAATATCCTCCCGTATGTTTTTGTTTAGGGAGCCTGTTGTCTGTTCATTTTTCTAGTATTTAAATTAAGGGTTAAACGTATATTAGTACACTTCTATTTTCAGCTTTTCCGTCTTTATATCTGCACTGTCAATGTAACGCCAGCGTATGTGGGAAGAAATCCGGAAATATTCCATAATACGCTCTAGACGCTGATGGGTGAATGTTCCTGTGAACGAACAGCCTTTCAGCCCCTTGTTGGACAATACGAATTCCACATTGAACCGCTTTCCAAGCATGTGCAGCACTTCATCCAGCGGAGTGTCATTAAAGATAAGCTTGCCGTCTTTCCATGAAATTTCCGATTCGCCCGAGGTAGCGTAGCACTTGATATCTCCGGTTTGTGGAGAATAAACCAGCTTCTGTCTGGGGGAGAGCATACTCTTTTGAAATTTTCCTTTGCTATTCTTATAAATAAACCCTACGCTGCCTTCGATAAGCGTGGTGGAAATGGGAGTTTCATTACCGTATGCTTCCACATTAAAACTTGTTCCGTACACTTCCACCTGCGAATGGTGAGGGGTGGAAACGATGAATCGTTTCCGGGGATGTTGGGTCACATCGAAATAAGCTTCACCGTTTAATTCCACTTGGCGTACATCGCCGGCAAAAAAGGTGGGATAGCGGAGGGAGGATTCCGAATTGAGGTGAACTACCGTGCTGTCCGGTAACAGGACGGAGGTAGTCATGCCTGCATTGGTTTTTATTTCCACCATCTGAGCGGTGACTACCGGCTGCTGTCTGTCCGTATACAGAGCCAATACACCTATCAGGAGGGGAACGGACAGGATGGCCGCAATGCGTTGTGTCCATCCCCACCAGGACAGGTTTCTAACTTTTGTTCTGCTTTTTACCTTGTCTAATGCCTTTTCCGTATCTATCTTCTTTGTGATGTGCTGTGTGTCTACAGCCAGATAGAGCGTATTCAGCTGCTTGGCTATACGCAAATGCTCCTCATCGGCATTCAGCCAGGCTTCTATCTGTTCGTTCTCCGGCGGAGTGGTGTTTCCTTCGAAATACTTGGTCAACAAAGTTTCTATATCGGTATGGTTTTCCATGAATTATACTTTAATGTTTTCCTTTATATTATTAAGACAAGCGAGAATGAAAGGTATCTAAACGAAAAATGCTTTTTTTTAAAAAAAAGTTTTTTCCGATAAAAACAACTATCTTTGTACACAAGGAAAACAGTTATTATACTATGAATCATACCGTGGAAGACTTGTCTTTGTTTAATGCTCTCCGACAGGGGGATGGTAATTCTTTTGACCATTTATTCAGAAGGTACTATCCTATGCTGTGTGCCTATGCTCACCGCTTGGTGTCGCTGGAAGATGCCGAAGAGATTGTTCAGGAGGTGATGTTATGGCTGTGGGAGAATCGTGGGGATTTGATAATCGAGTCTTCATTGAATCAGTATTTGTTCAAAATGACTTATCGGAGGGTCTTGAACCACTTGACGCGGGAACAGGTGAAAACCAAGGCGGAAGCTGCCTTTTATGAGCGGACACAGGCGGCATTGTGTGAAGTGGACTATGGTCGTTTTGAGGAATTGGACCGGAAAATAAAGGAGGCGATGGCTGCTCTGCCCGACAGTTATCGGGAAGCCTTTGTGATGCATCGCTTTAAGGAACTGAGTTATAAAGAAATTGCTGAAGTGCTGGATGTGTCGCCACAGACGGTGGCTTACCGCATCCAGCAGGCATTGAAGCTGCTTCGTGTTTCCTTAAAGGATTACTTGCCCATGCTGGTATGGCTGGTGGGCTGAAAAGTACCTCTCCCTGAGTTTCCCTTGTTTTTTCCTTCAAATCCTTCAGCCCCTTCGCAAACGCCCGTCAATAAAGAAAAGCGGCTGAAGGATTTCCTCCCGGAATTCCTTCAGCCTAGTGTAGAAGTTTCAGCTCTTTATGGTTTGAGCTTCGTTTGTAGAAGTTTTCTATTATATTGTTTCGTTGTATATTTACTTTATTGTCAGGTCCGTGTCGTTTGTTGCCGATACGTTTTCCGTTTCGTTCTCCGGTTCGGGCAATTTCTCTTTTCCGTAGAATCCCGGCATCGGTTCATAGATGGGGTTGCGCGGAATGGAGATATTGCGCAGTTTTTTATCTTTCGCCAACTGAGCGATATAACGTCCCGCGGTAGCTCGTGTCAGTCCGCATAACGATTCAAACTTCCGGCGTGTCAGCACGCTGTTTGTCAAGAAGTATTCCGTCAGTGCTTCGTCTATACTCTCTTTGGTTACCGGCATGGAGTGCGGCTTGTATTTCGAACGCTCGGTCTTGACGTCGCTCAACTGATGCTTCAGGTATTTGTCCGCACGGAATGTCACCGATTTGAATTTCACCTTGTTGGCACGTGTGGAGCTTGGTGTCCGTGTCTCGGGGCAGGTAAGCGATATATGGAAATATCCTATCCCTTCGATATGTACCCGGGCACCGTCCTTCAAGTAGTAGGCCAGTTTCTCGCTGAGCGAGATAATGGTTGCCTTGATGTCCGCCACGGTGAGCGAGGAGCCGTACTGTATTTCCCGTGCCAGATAGTCGGTGTTGATGCGCTGCCAGTTTACTACACGGGCGTGATAGCGCTTCTTGCGCGTACCTATCGTATTGGGTGATTCATAAAATTCAAATTTGATAGCCATTCGCTTATTTGTTTTTATCCGGTTGTTTATGCTTTCTTGTACGGAAGAGTTTGCTGCAACTTCCTTTCAAGTTAATCGTTTCACTTTAGTGATGAAATCATATCACTCTAGTGATGAAGTTGTATCACTTAGGTGATGAAATTTCATCATTCTAGTGAAACGATTAACTTGACGGTGCAAAAGTATGAAATAGTCTTGATAAAAACGAATAATTTCCCAGTTATTTTCGCTTAGTCACTTTTTTGCGGTAGTGTGGGGTAAATGCTTGTAAAAGGGTGTTTTGAGTGTTATCTTTGTGATATTACACAACCCCAAATAATGAAAAAGGATGAAAAAATTAGTGGAAAAATTACTGAGTTGGTGCAAAAAGAGTATGAAAATGAGGAGATGCGTGGGAAAAAGCACGGCTCCGGTTACCGGGCAGTCGGTGGGGCAAACCGGAAATGCGGAAGGGGTGTTGCCTTCAACGGCTACGGAAACGGTGGATGAAATTGTTCTCCCAGCGGCTGTCGAAACAGCTGGCATGGCAGAAACTATCGATGAAAAGGCGGTTTCTGGTAAATTGGGACGCAAGAAGCCGGAGAATATGCTGGTGGCCTTGCAGTGCTTTTTGACCGCACGGTATGATTTCCGTTACAATCTTCTCACCGAACAGACGGAGTATCGTGGGAAAGAGATGCCGGATGAAGAGTATGGTATAGTGGCTCAACGCGATTTGAATACATTCTGTCTGGAGGCGCGTTCCGGTGGCATCAACTGCTGGGATAAGGATGTGAGCCGTCTGCTCCATTCCAGAAAGGTGGAAAACTATCATCCTTTTCTACATTATATGAGCCACTTGCCTCAGTGGGACGGAGTGGATCGTGTAACTCCGCTGGCCGTGCGTATATCGCGTAAGCCGATGTGGGTGAAAGGGTTTCACCGTTGGATGCTGGGTGTTGCCGCCCAATGGCTGGGGCAGGCGCAGGATTGCGCCAATGCGGTGGCGCCTATGTTGGTGAGCCGTGAGCAGGGGAAGCGCAAGTCTTCTTTTTGCAAGATTTTGATGCCTAAGGAACTTACACCTTATTATATAGACAAGTTCGACCTGACGAGCGAGAGTGGATGTGAACAGAAACTTTCGCTTTTCGGATTGATCAATATGGATGAGTTCGACAAGTACCGTGCCGGACAGATGCCTGCCTTAAAGAATCTGATGCAGATGACCACACTGACTTTCCGCAGGGCACATCGTCCGGCATTCAGTCATCTGCCTCGTATCGCCTCTTTCATCGGTACGTCCAATATGACGGATCTGCTGACTGATCCCACAGGAAGCCGCCGTTTCCTCTGTGCGGAAGTGGATGATAAGATTGATTGTACACCGCCCGATCATGCGCAGCTGTTCGCCCAGCTGAAAGCGGAGCTGGCCGGAGGAGAGCGTTACTGGTTCTCGGAAGAGGAAGAAAAGGAGATACAGCACAGCAACCGGAATTTTTATAAAATGCCTGCCGAACAGGAATTGTTTTTGCGTTGTTTCCGGATGCCGCAGGAAGGGGAGTTGTCCAAGCCCTATACCACGACGGATTTGTTCAATTATTTGCAGAAACATTATCCGGCTGCCATGCGCGGGGTGACTCCGAACCGCTTGGGCAGGATGATGGTTGCATTGGGGATACAGCGTGTTCATACCGAGTATGGCAATGTGTACCGGCTGGTGAAGCTGAAGGATTCTTCCGCAGCCTGAAACTTTTTCCCGGTGTGATCCTTCAGCCGGAACGCCCTCCTGCAAAGGGTTTGCGGGAGGACTGAAGCTTTTGAAGGATTTTTCAGGGGGAATCGTATAAGGAGAAATAAATGAAAAAGATTGCTTGGCGATTTGTTTGTTCGACTTTTTTGGTGGTGTTTTTATCTATAAAAACATGGGAAGTGACAGTTTACATATTTATTACATTGTTTCTTCTTGGGATTATCCGGAAACGAGATGCTCCAAGTTTCATGCTGCTCCGGGAGATACTTTGCAGTTGAAAGTTTCCTTCCGGTCGGACAGCGTAGGGGTGTTTGTCCGTGAATTTCATATCTATGGCAACTTTTCCTTTTTGCCACTTGGTCTGACGGTGGAGGGCGCGATTGCATATAAGGCAAGCTCATAGCATATAAGAGAAAGAATTAACAGGATAATTTTGTTTTTATCGAAGGTTTATTGCTAACTTTGCTCTACCATCGTAATATGGATGAAAAGCACAACCGATATACAAATGAGCAAAATGCCTGGAAATTCTTTTAATGATATCTATACCTCTTATTATAAGAAGTCTTTTTTCTTTGCCAAATCATACGTTCATAATGATTTGGCGGCAGAAGATATTGCCTCCGAGGCATTAATAAAGTTGTGGGAAAAGTTGAAGGCCGAGTCTGTTGAAGAGAAATATATCTTACCGTTGTTACTGACAATTTTGAAGAACAAGGCTTTGGACTATCTAAAGCACGAGGAGGTAAAACGCAGTGCTTTTGAAGTGATGGCCGACTGGCAACAACAGGAATTGTCTATCCGTATGTCTGCCTTGGAAGCGTGCAATCCTGATGAGATTTTTTCGGAAGAAGTGGAAATAATCATTAGTGCTACTTTAAGTACCTTGTCGGAACAGACGCGACGGGCATTTATCTTGAGTCGTTTTGAAAATAAATCCAATAAAGAGATTGCCGAAGAGATGGAAATCTCTATAAAGGGGGTGGAATATCATATATCAAAAGCATTGAAAGTACTGCGGGTGACTTTAAAAGATTATCTTCCTTTATTTTATTTCTTCTTTTATTATTAAGCCTGACCGGATGGGGATACGGATGTTTTTGAGGACAGAAATGATTTTTTTTATATTTTTCTTCATTTTCTTTTAGGGTAGTTTCTTCTTGAGTCGTTTCTAATAAAACAGCATAGAATATGAATCCTGAATTATTGCAAAAATATATAGCCGGAAATGCTACTGAAGCCGAAAAGCAGCGTGTGACGAAATGGATACAGGAAAATCCTGAGAACATGTGTGAATATATGGCACAACGGAAGCTGCATGATATGGCATTGTGGCGTACGGAACCTGTGGCGGAGGAGAATAGCCGGGAAAGGAAACATTTCTCGTTACGCGGAGTATGTATGGAAGCTGCCAAGATAGCAGCGGTATTGGCGATCGTCTTGTTGGGTACACATTATTGGACAGGAAAACATCAGGTACCGGAAGACAAAACATGGCAGTCTATTTATGTGCCGGCGGGCCAACGGGCAGAATTGATGTTGGCGGATGGTACGAAGGTTTGGTTGAACTCACGCAGTACCTTGACTTTCCCGGGAAGTTTCAAAGGGAATATCCGAAATGTGAAATTGGATGGTGAGGGTTACTTTGCGGTGACAAAGAATGTGGAACAGCCTTTTATTGTAGAAACGAACAAATGTAATGTGAAGGTGCTGGGTACAGAGTTCAATGTAATGGCTTATGCAGCGGATAGCGTATGGGAAACTTCTTTGTTGGAAGGTGCTGTAGAAATTTTAGTGCCCGGTTCGAATAACAGTGGAATGAGGCTGGAACCGAACATGATGGCCAGCTTGAAAGGCAACAGACTGGTGAAAGGACGCATCAAGGAGGCCGATTATTTTTTGTGGCGTGAGGGCTTGCTTTGTTTCAATGATATATCCGTACGTGATATGATAGAGAAACTGAAACTGTATTATGGGGTGGATATTGTAGTAAATAATACCCGGATTCTAAAGAACCGTTATACAGGTAAATTCCGCACGAAAGATGGGGTGGAACACGTACTGAAAGTTTTGAAACTCAATAATAAGTTTACTTATACAAAGAATGATGAGACAAATGTGATAACAATTAATTAACCCTTAAAAAAGAATATGCCTATGAAATAACACACCTGGTCTAAAAAGGAAATGGGATAGTGCTGCAACACCATCCCATGGAATGTCAATGACTCATTGACAATTTTTTCTCAAATAATCTTAAGTTGAACCTAAAATTAGTAATGCAAATATATGAAAAATATTTTGTATCAGGAATCTATTGTAGAAATTAAACATTTATTCCGTATGATGAGAAACACACTCTTAGCTCTGTTTGTCTTTGCCGGAACAGCCTTTGCCACTGAGTCTTATTCTCAGACAATGAAGGTGACTGTTGTGGCGGATAACGTGTCAACAGGCAAGGTAATCAGTGAAATAGAAAAACAGACAGATTATCTGTTTGTGTATAATGTGAACGAGGTGAATCTGAAGCGCAATGTGAAGGTGAATGCGCAGAACAAATCTGTAGCCGAAGTGTTGAATAAGGTTTTTGAAGGTACTGATATTTATTATGCCATGGAGGGTAAGAATATCATGCTGATGAGTAAGGCGAAAGACGGGGAAGCTGTCCAACAGGCAAATAAAGTGACAGGTATTGTGAAAGATGCGAATGGCGAGCCGGTAATCGGTGCCAATGTAACAGTGAAAGGTCAGTCAATAGGTACGATAACAGATATAGATGGGCGGTTTGTGTTGGATGCCCCGAAAGATGCCGTTTTACAGATTACGTATATCGGGTATGTTTCTCAAGAAGTGAAAGTTTTTGGAAAGAAAGAACTTAATGTAGTATTGAAGGAGGATACAGAAACTCTTGATGAAGTGGTGGTGGTTGGATTTGGTACGCAAAAGAAAGTGAATCTGACAGGAGCTGTAGGACTTGCTACTGCTAAAGAATTAGAATCTCGTCCTGTGACTTCAGCTACACAAGCCTTACAAGGATTGGTACCTGGTTTGCAGATATCAACAAGTACGGGTGAACTGGACAAGACCGCAGATATCAGTATCCGTGGTACAGGAACTATTGGTGAGGGTTCCAGCGGTGCACCTCTTATTCTAATTGATGGAATGGAAGGAGATTTGAATACAGTCAATCCTCAAGACATAGAAAATATTTCTGTATTGAAAGATGCTGCCGCATCATCCATCTATGGTTCCCGTGCCCCCTTCGGCGTAATTCTGGTGACTACCAAATCGGGCAAAAAAGGAAAGACTTCTGTAAACTATAACAATAGCTTCCGTATATCTACTCCTGTAAATATGCCGAAGATGATGGATTCCTACACTTTTGCAAACTTTATGAACGCCGGTTCGCTTAATCAGGGTGGTGGGCTTATCTTTACAGAAGACCTGATGCAGGATATGCTGGATTGGCAAGCTGCCGGAGGTGGAAGCACGGGGGGAGTAAAAGCTTCATCCAACGGTCAATGGGGTAAACCAGACTATGATCCATTTACAACAGCTTGGGCTAATACAAATTGGTATGATGAAGTTTACAAATCTTCAAGTTTTTCTCAAGAACATAACGTTAGTCTAAATGGAGGAAGTGATATTGTAGCTTATTATGCTTCTTTCAATTATTTGGATCAAGGAGGACTTTTGAAAGCTGGTGACGATGGACTTCATCGTTACAATGTAACAGCTAAAATCAATGCTGATTTGACTCAATGGTTAAAATTCAATTACAGTACCCGTTTTACTCGTAATGATGTATGGCGTCCTACCAGTTTCAACAGTTCTTTTTATGACCAGTTAGGAAGAGCTACTTGGCCCAATATGCCCGTAAAAGATCCCAATGGCTATTATACCAATAATGGTTGGACTAATCCAGTCCAAAATCTTGTTGAAGGTGGAAAACGTAATGCACAAACAGACCGTCTTTATCAACAAGCGTCTTTAGTAATTGAACCGATCAAAAATTGGATTACACATGTGGAGTTTAATTACAGTATAATGAACTCATCGGTAAAAGAAACTTCAATTCCTACTTATAATCATGATGTGGAAGGCAATTTAATAGATACTCATGGTACGTCTTATCTTTATCAAGATCAGACTAAAGAGAACTATCTGAACCTAAATATTTATAGTGAGTATTCCCAATCTTTTAATAATGCCCATAATGCAAAAGTTATGCTTGGCTTCCAGACAGAAGATATGAAACAGGAATT
>OHUE01000890.1_pt1 | contig 14342 bp, 9 predicted proteins | sample 1579111 | NCBI WGS metagenome assembly OHUE01 (sample SAMEA3879524, study PRJEB24766) | human gut metagenome | biome: human-associated habitat; feature: feces | place: USA | collected 1985/1987 | reverse complement strand
GACAGAATAGATACGGATCTCGATGCCCTGTTCGTCCGCGATCTTCCTCGCGTCCGTGGAAGGACGTACCTGGAATCCGATGATGACGGCATCCGAAGCCTCCGCAAGGATCACGTCGGACTCGGAGATGGCTCCCACGGCCTTGTGGATCACATTCACGCGTACCTGCTCGGTGGAGAGCTTGATAAGCGAGTCGGACAGCGCCTCCACGGAACCGTCCACGTCTCCCTTGACGATGACGTTGAGCTCCTTGAAGTTGCCGATCGCGATCCGTCGTCCGATCTCTTCGAGGGTCATGTGCTTCTGGGTCTTGATACCCTGGATCCTGATGAGCTGCTCACGCTTGTTGGCGATGGCCTTGGCCTCCTTCTCATCGCTCATGACGTTGAACTTGTCACCTGCGCTCGGCGCTCCGTTGAGACCGAGAACAGAAACCGGCGTAGATGGCCCGGCCTCCTTCACCTTTTGTCCTCTCTCGTTGAACATGGCCTTCACACGACCGTAGTAGCATCCGCTCAGCATCATGTCGCCTGTGTGGAGGGTTCCGTCCTGGACAAGCACGGTGGCCAGATAGCCGCGGCCCTTGTCCAGAGAGGACTCGATCACGGCTCCGACGGCGTTCTTGTCAGGATTGGCCTTGAGATCAAGAAGGTCAGTCTCAAGGAGAACCTTCTCAAGAAGCTTGTCCACGTTGAGTCCCTTCTTGGCGGAGATCTCCTGGCTCTGGTATTTTCCACCCCACGCCTCCGTGAGGATATTCATTTGCGCCAGCTGCTGATAGATCTTCTCGGGCTGCGCTCCCGGCTTGTCTATCTTGTTGATGGCAAACACCATGGGCACGCCGGCAGCCTGGGCATGGGCGATGGCCTCCTTGGTGGTGGGCATCACAGAGTCGTCGGCAGCGATGATGATGATGGCGATATCGGTAACCTGGGCACCACGGGCACGCATGGCGGTAAACGCCTCGTGGCCAGGGGTATCGAGGAAGGTCACCTTGCGGCCGTTCTTCATCGTCACGCTATAGGCGCCGATGTGCTGGGTGATACCTCCGGCCTCGCCGGCTATCACGTTGGTGTTGCGGATATGGTCGAGCAGCGAGGTCTTACCGTGGTCTACGTGGCCCATCACGGTAACGATTGGCGCACGCGACACGAGGTCGGCTTCATCGTCTTCCTCTACGCTCACGGCTTCCTGAACCTCAGCACTCACATACTCGGTCTTGAAGCCGAACTCTTCGGCGACCAGGTTGATGGTCTCGGCGTCGAGGCGCTGGTTGATAGACACCATGATGCCTACGCCCATGAGGGTAGAGATGACCTGGGTGACGCTCACGTCCATCATCGTGGCGAGCTCGCTCACGGTAACAAACTCGGTGAGCTTGAGCGTCTTGCTCTCCTTGCGCTCGGCCTTTGCCTCCTGGGAGAGCTTCTCCTGGACGGCCTCTCGCTTCTCCTTGCGGTACTTGGCGCCCTTCTTGTTCTGGTTCTTGTTGGTAAGGCGGGCAAGCGTCTCTTTCACCTGGCGTGCTACGGCTTCGTCGTCTACCTCGAGAGGCTTCTGGTTGCGCTTGCGGTTCTTGCCATTCTTGCCGTTGCCACCGTTGTTGGCATTGTTGGCGTTGTTGGCATTGGGGTTATTGTTGTTGCCGTTACCGTTCTTCTTCTTGTTGCGGCCGTTGTTGCTCTCAGCCTCGGCGTTGATGTCCACGCGCTCCTTTCCTATGCGCTGGCGCTTCTTCTTCTCGCCGCTCTTGGCCTGTGCCTTTTCCTCACGCTCCTTTCGCTTTTCCTCCTTGGTCTTCTTCTTGGGTCGGGTGCTCTGGTTGATGGCGTCAAGATCTATCTTGCCCAGTACATTGACCTTGGGGGCATTGGGGTTCTTGGCTTCGGTGGGGAGCTTGAAGACTCCGGCTGTGGCAGGAGCCTTCTCGGCGGAAGCCTTCTCCTGGGCAGGGGCCTCGGGAGCCTTCTCGGCCACGGGGGCTGCGGCGGGCTTCTCTTCCTTCTTCTCTGCCACAGGTGCAGCCACAGGCTTCTCGGCCTTGGGGGCCTCCTTGGCTACGGGCTTTTCCTCCTTGGGTGCTTCCACCTTGGGCTCGGCTTTCTTCTCTTCCGGTTTCTGACTTACGGCAGCGGTCTTACTCTCGGTATTGTCGGAGGCAGGAGTAGCAGCTGGCGCGGGTGACTTTGGCTTCTTATTGAGGCTGTCAAGGTCTATCTTGCCAATCACATTAAAGGTCTGCGACTTGGTCTTCGGCTGTGCTTCGGCGGTCTGCTTCTTGTCCTCGGCAGCCTGCTTCTTCTCTTCGGCAGCCTGCTTCTTGTCCTGTTGCTTCTTGTGGGACATCAGCTCTGCCTTGTTTCTTACATCAGCATCTTGCTTGAACGCTTCGAGAAGAGCATCGTACTGCTCGTCGTTCAGCTTGAAGCTGGGCTCTGACTTCACTTCGCCCAGTTCTTTTCTCTTCTCCAAGAACTCCACTGCCGTCTGGAGTCCGATGTTCAGTTCTCTTAATGCTTTATTTAATCTGATACTCATTAATTACCTCTTCCTTTCTCTTAATTGTTTTCTATTATTGTTCAAATTCAGCACGCAGCACATCGAGCATGTGGTCGACGGTCTCTTCTTCGAGGTCGGCCTTCTCGATAAGCATCTCGCGTGGAGCCGAGATTACCTGCTTGGCTGTGTCGAGTCCGAGCGCCTTGACAGCGTCGATAACCCACTGGTCGATTTCGTCGGAGAACTCGTCCAGATAGATGTCTTCCTCGACCTCGTTGCCTGTAACGTCACGGAATACGTCGATGGTGTACTCGGTAAGCAGCGAAGCCAGCTTGATGTTCATACCGCCACGACCGATAGCCAGGCTGACCTCCTCGGGCTGGAGATAGACCTCGGCCTTGTGCTCTTCCTCGTTCACGCTGATGCTGTTGATACGTGCAGGACTCAGCGCACGCTGGATATAGAGCTTGGTATTGGCGGTCCAGTTGATGACGTCGATGTTCTCGTTGCCCAACTCATGCACGATGCCATGCACGCGGCTTCCCTTAACTCCCACGCAGGCTCCTACGGGGTCGATGCGGTCGTCGAAGCTCTCAACGGCAACCTTGGCACGCTCGCCGGGCATGCGGGCAATCTTCTTGATGACAATCAGACCATCGGCTATCTCGGGCACCTCGGCCTCGAGCAATCGCTCCAGGAACTTGGGGCTGGTACGGCTCAGGATGATCTTGGGGTTGTTGTTGTCATTGGTCACGCGCTCTATCACGGCACGAATGGTCTCGCCCTTGCGATACACGTCGGAGGGTATCTGCTCTGCCTTGGGCAGGATGAGCTCGTTGTTCTCGTCATCGACAAGAAGTACCTCACGCTTCCATATCTGGTATACTTCGGCAGAGATAACCTGGCCCTCGCGGTCCTTATATTTATTATAGAGCGAGTCGTGCTCCAGCTCCAGGATCTTGGACGCCAGGGTCTGGCGGAGGGTAAGGATGGCGCGGCGGCCGAACTTGGCAAAGTTCACGCTCTCCGAAACGTCCTCGCCCACCTCGTAGTCGGGCTCAATCTTACGGGCGTCGGTCAGGCTGATTTCCTTATTCTCGTCCTGCACCTCACCGTCGTTAACGACCACGCGGTTGCGATAGATTTCGAAGTCGCCCTTGTCGGGGTTGACAATCACGTCGAAGTTCTCGTCGCTGCCGTAAATCTTGGCCAACACGTTGCGGAAGCTCTCTTCAAGCACGCTCACCAGTGTGGTGCGGTCTATGTTCTTAGTATCCTTAAACTCCTTGAAGGTATCAATCATGCTGATTGTCACCTCGTTTGTTTTCTTTGCTGCCATAGCTTATTTGAAACTTATTAAGTATTTAGTATATTTCACCTTATCCATCTGATAGTGGTGGTCGACATCCATGAGCTGGGGGCGCTTCTTGCCCTCTACCTTTACCTTCTCGCTCACGCTGACCACAAAGTCGTTGCCGTCAACGCTCTTCAGCGTGCCGCGCACCTTGATACCGTCGGCATCGAGCACCTCGACCTCTTCGCCAATGAAGTTGATGTATTGCTGGGGAACCTTGAAAGGCTGGCCCAGGCCGGCTGAACCCACCTCAAGCTCGAAATCTTCTTCATCACGGCTCAGATGGTCTTCGATAAACCTGCTCAGCTCTACGCAGTCTTCAATCCACACGCCATCGGCATGGTCGATTTCGACTACGATACGGTTGTCTGTACTAATCTCTACATCCACGAGGAAATACTCCTTATCCTTAAGCCATTCCTCTACTACGCTTTTTACAACGTTTTTATCTATCATACGGTTATTATTAAAAAATGAGGAACTCCGGTTGGAGTCCCTCATTCCACTGAACGATGCAAAGTTACGCATATTTTCCCAACTCTGCAAATGTTTTCGCTTGTTTTTCACCAAGATGCCTTATATTTCACCATCTCGGGGCCAAAGGAGAGTATCTCGGCACCGGCGGCGGTAAGGGTGGATGGTGCGGGGATGACGTTGCTACTTCACCTCCCAGATGTCGTTGGTCTCAAGCAGTTCCTCAAAGTTGTGGTAAGGCTTCTGGGCCTTGACTTCTTCCACCTGCTGGTTGACGCAGCTGTCGTAGGTAGGTGCCTCGACATCGCGTATCACGCCGAGAGCCACGGGGAAACCGTGCTCATTGTCCATCATGGCGAGCTTGAGCTGCAGGGTATTGTCCTCACAATGGCTGTCGTGTACGAGGATGTCGTCGAGGGTATATCCGTCGCGTCCAATCTCGACCACCTTGAGTCCGAAGCCTTCCTGCACGAGTCCATATTCATGGTTTTCGCCGAAAACCAGAGGCTTGCCGTCTTCCACGTAAATGGCGTTGCGGCTACGACCTTCGCGGGTATAGATGGGGGCATAGCAACCATTGTTGAATATCATGCAGTTCTGCAGAATCTCGCACACCGAGGCTCCCTTGTGCTGGTAGGCACGCTTGAGGATTTCCACAGTGCCGGCACCGTCGTTGGCCACAGCTCGGGCGAAGAAGCGTCCGCGGGCGCCGAAGCAGAGTTCGGCGGGGCGGAAGGGGTCTTCCACCGTACCGTAGGGCGAAGACTTGGAGACGAAACCGCGTGGCGATGTAGGACTATACTGACCCTTGGTGAGTCCGTAGATACGGTTGTTGAGCAGTATCATGTTGAGGTCGATATTGCGGCGCATGGCGTGGATGAAGTGGTTGCCTCCGATGGCCAGTCCGTCGCCGTCGCCGCTAATCTGCCATACGGCGAGGTCGGGGTTCACTATCTTGGTACCGGTGGCAATGGCTGCCGCACGTCCATGGATGGTCTGCATGGCATAGGTGTTGACGTAATAGGGCAGACGGCTGGAGCAGCCTATGCCGCTGATTACTGCCGTCTGATAGGGAGGAACGCCCAGTTCGGCCATGGCTTTGTGCAGACTGGACAGGAAGAAATGGTCGCCACATCCAGGGCACCATCGTGGCTGCCCTTTCTTGTAATCGTTGGCTGTATATTCGTTCATAATGACTTCTGTTAAGGGTTAAGCGATGATGTTGTCCTCATAGGTGAGGCCGGTCTTGGTGCGGTTGGGCGCAAGCAGTATCTTCTCAAACTCTTCGGTGAGCTCGCTGACCACAAAGGGCTGGCCTTTCACCTTATTATATTGGTAGGGCGAGAAGTTGTTGATGCGTATACGCAGCAGCGCAGCCAGCTGACCCAGATTCTGTTCGGCCACCACCACCTTGGGATAGCGGTTGAGCACCTCGACAGTATTGTGAGGCAGCGGGTTGACATACTTGAACTGTGCCAGTGCCACCTTGTAACCCTTGCCACGCAGTTCCTTGAGCGTGGAGAGCAGATGGCCGTAGGTCGAACCAAATCCCACGATGAGCAGTTCGGCGTCGTCCTTGTCGCCCAGCACCTCGAGGTCGGGCACTTCGATGCGAGCCACCTTGCGCGAGCGCAGATGGTCCATCAGGTCGTGGTTCTCGGGCTCGGTCGATATGCTGCCGGTCTTGCCGTCCTTCTCCAGTCCGCCCAGAATGTGTGTATAGCCTTCCTGTCCGGGTATAGCCCAGTAGCGCACACAGGTTTCGGGGTCACGCTGATAGGGGGTATACCTGTAGCGCTGGTCGCTGGTGGCATAGTGGGGATGTATCTCGGGCAGCTCGTCCATCTTGGGCAGACGCCATGCCGCCGAACCGTTGGCGATGAAGGCGTCGGTGAGCAGCACCACGGGAGTGAGATGCTCCAGGGCTATCTTGGCTGCCATGTAGGCTGCCGAGAAGCAGTCGGTGGGGCTGGTGGCAGCGATTACGGGCATGGGGCTCTCGCCGTTGCGGCCGTAGAGCACCTGCAGCAGGTCGGTCTGCTCGCTCTTGGTGGGCAGACCGGTCGAGGGACCGCCACGCTGAACGTCGATGATGACCAGAGGCAACTCGTCGATGACAGCCAGGTTGATGGCCTCGCTCTTCAGACAGATGCCGGGACCCGAGGTAGAGGTGGCTGCCAGTGCTCCGGCAAACGAGGCACCTATGGCGCTGGCGCAAGCCGATATCTCGTCTTCACACTGCACCGTGATGACGCCACACGACTTGTGCTTGGACAGTTCGTGCAGTATGTCGGTGGCGGGAGTGATGGGGTATGAGCCCAGATACAGCTTCAGTCCTGCCTTTTCGGCGGCGGCTATCAGTCCGTAGGCGGTAGCCTTGTTGCCGGTGATGTCCATATAGCGTCCGGGCACCTTGGAGTGGGTCTCTATGCGATAGGTGGCGGGCACGCCGGCATGGGTGTTATGGGCATAGTCGTAGCCGGCATGCACCACGCGTATGTTGGCCTCAGCCACCTGGGGCTTCTTGCCAAACTTATGGTGCAAGAACTCTTCGGCGAGTTCAAGATTGCGGTCAAACAACCAGCACACCATTCCCAGGGCAAACATGTTGCGACACTTGAGGATGCTCTTGTTGTCCATACCCGAGTCTTCCAGACAGTGTTTCACCATCGTGGTGATGGGGCAAGCCACCACGCAGTCGGGGTCTATGCCCAGTTCGCCCAGATAGTCGTCGGTGAGGAAATCGGCCTTGCGCAGGTCGTTGGGACCGAAGCTGTCGGTGTCGATGATGATGGTGGCCTGGGGTCTCGCATACTTGTACTGGGTCTTCAGCGCAGCGGCATTCATCGCCACCAGCACGTCACAACGGTCACCGGGAGTATATACCGTGCCGTCGCCGATGTGCACCTGGAATCCGGAAACACCCGTAAGCGAGCCTTGCGGGGCACGGATGTCGGCAGGATAATCGGGGAAGGTACTGATGTCGTTGCCCACGGTGGCAGAAATGGTAGAAAAGATGTTGCCGGCCAATTGCATGCCGTCACCGGAGTCGCCAGAGAATCTTACTACAACCTGGTCCAACTCTTTGATTACGATGTCTTCTTCCATAACAGGATGTCAAGGTAAAATGAATAACTGTTTTAGTTTTAGTATTTGAATGAACTACCGCCAAGGAACTCGCGCAGCAGACTGGTGGGAGCCAGTTGACGGTAAGAGATAGCATGGAAATAGCGCAGGAACTTGAGCAGGCGGTGTGCCTCGGCATATTCCTCGCAGTTTTCGGGCACCTGCTCGAGCAGCGGTTCAGCCTGCTGCTTGATGACGGCCAGTTCGTAGAGCATGGCACTGTTGAACATGGCGTCGGCATTCTCCTGGTAGGGGAATATCCACCGTTCTTCACCGGCGCGCACGCTGGGCCAGCGGTGTATGCTCTCCTGGGCGTTTACGCCACGATACTTGTAGTCGCGTATGATGCGGCGCAGCAACCGGTTGTCGGTCGTGGGGATATAGTTGTGCTCGTCGAGCAGGATGGTGGTGAGCGCCGACACATACACGCGGAACTTCTGCTGCTCGGGAATCTGGGCGGTAAGCTCGGGGTTGAGGGCGTGTATGCCTTCGACCACCACTATGTCGTTGGGGCCCAGCTTCAGCCGCTTGCCGCTCTTCTCGCTCTTGCCCGCCTGAAAGTTGTATCTGGGCAACTCTATCTCCTCGCCCTTGAAGAGGGCATTAAACTGCTCGTTGATGAGGTCTATGTTGAGGGCGTGTATGCTCTCGTAGTCATACTCGCCATTGGCGTCGAGCGGAGTCTTGTCGCGGTCTATGAAGTAGTCGTCGAGCGATATCTGGAGTGGCTTGAGCCCGCAGGTGAGCAGCTGTATGCTCAGTCGCTTGCAGGTTGTGGTCTTTCCCGACGACGACGGACCGGCCAGCAGCACCAGCTTCACATCGTGGCGCGCGGCTATCTGGTCGGCGATGCGGGCTATCTTCTTCTCCTGCAGCGCCTCGTTCACATTGATGATGTCTGTGGCAAATCCCTTGTCCACGGCGTCGTTGAGGTCGCCCACGGTGCGCAGACCGATGATGTTCTGCCACTCGTGGTGCTCCTTAAACACATCAAACATCTTCTGCTGGCGGGGCATTGGGCACAACTGACCGGGATCTTCGCGCGAGGGGACGCGCAGCAGCATACCATCGCTGTAGGCCACGAGGTCAAAGAGATAGACCTCACTGGTGCTGGTCAGCAGGGCACCATAGAAATAGTCGATGAAGTCGTCTATCTGGTAGTACACCGTATAGAGCTTGCCCTGGCCTTTGAGCAGCTTCACCTTCGACATGTCGCCCTTCTCGCTGAAGAGGCGTATGGCTTCCTCGGCAGTCACCATGCGGCGGCGTATGGGCGTGTCGGCGTCTATTATCTCCTGCATGCGGCAGCGTATACGTGCCACATCGTCGGCGGTAATGTCTCTTCCCAGATTGACGTGTACATAGTAACCCTTCGACACCGGTATGTCTATACGCACCTCCACATTGCCGTAGAGGTCGTTGATGGCTTTGCAGCATATAAAGAATAAGGTACGCGTGTACGTGCGTGAGCCCGAGCCCGACCGCATATCCAGAAACTCCACATCCTTGTCGTTGTAGAGCCGGTAGTGCATGCCTTGCACCTTATTGTTTACCCTTGCGCACACCGGACCATGGTCCATTTTAAGCTCCGAAGCAGAAAAAACTTCAGAAAGTGTACTTCCAACGTTGACTTTTAAAACTTTTTTATTATTTTTGCAACGTATAAGTAGCATCTGTTTCATCATTGGATAGATTCTTTTGATTGACAGGGCTAAATTAGTAATTATTATCGACTTCTTACAAACTTTTTATCAAAAATATGTCGATTTGGATTTTTTTTAAGCTTATCGGTTCATTAGCCTTGCTTATGTTTGGTATGAAAACGATGAGCGACAGCCTGCAGAAGATGGCAGGACCACAGCTGCGCCATATCCTTGGCGCCATGACAACCAACCGTTTAATGGGCATCCTTACCGGTACGTTTATTACAGCCGCGGTACAGTCGTCTACCGCCACTACCGTAATGACGGTATCGTTTGTCAATGCCGGTTTGCTCACTTTGGCCCAAGCCATCTCCGTCATCATGGGAGCCAATATCGGCACCACGCTTACGGCATGGATTATGAGCGCGGGTTTCTCTTTCAACATTACCGACTTCGTATGGCCGGCTTTCTTCATCGCTATCATCTTGATTTATTCCAAGAAGCGGAAGATGGTCGGCGATTTCATTTTCGGTATCTCCTTCATGTTCCTCGGACTGGGCACCCTGCGCCAGACGGGTATCGACATGGACCTCTCCCACAACCAGGCTGTGCTCGACTTCTTCCAGAGCTTCGACCCCAACAGCCTGCTCACCACCGTGACCTTCCTCATCATCGGCAGTCTGCTCACCATGTGTGTGCAGAGCTCGGCAGCCATCATGGCCATCACCATGATACTCTGCTCTACCGGCGTGCTGCCCATCTATCAGGGTATAGCCTTGGTGATGGGTGAGAATATCGGTACCACAGTCACCTCCAATGTGGCTGCGCTCACCGCCAACGCCCAAGCCCGCCGTGCAGCCCTTGCCCACATGGTGTTCAACCTCTTCGGCGTGTGCTGGATACTGCTCGTGTTCCGCCCGTTTGTCGACATGGTCTGCGGATTTGTGGGCTACGACGAGTCGCTCCACCAGGGCGACCCCGGCTTCCTCGCCAACGCCGCCAAGCTCAGCTTCGTGCTCGCTGCCTTCCACACCACCTTCAACCTCGCCAACACCTCTATCCTCGTGTGGTTCATCCCGCAGATAGAGCGAATCGTGTGCCGACTCATCAAGCCGAAACCCAATGCCGAGGACGAAGACTTCCGCCTGCGGTTCATCCAGAGCGGTATCATGAAGACCCCCGAGCTCTCAGTGCTTGAGGCGCAGAAAGAAATACAGAGCTACTCGGAGCGTATACAGCGCATGTTTGGCATGGTCAATGAGTTGCTCTACGAGAAGGATAGCGAGAAGTTCATCAAGCTCTTCTCACGCATCGAGAAGTATGAAGGCATATCAGACCACATGGAGATTGAGATAGGCAACTACCTCGACAACGTCAGCGACTCGCACCTCAGCGACGAGACCAAGGCCAAGATACGCGCCATGCTGCGCGAGATAAGCGAGATAGAGTCTATCGGCGACAGCTGTTACAACATTGCGCGCACCCTCAACCGCAAGTTCAAGAGCAAGGAAGACTTCACCGAGACGCAGTACAACCACACACATCAGATGTTTGGACTCATCGACTCGGCACTTACCCAGATGAACACCATGTTCAAGCGCCACAAGGAGAACTTCGACCCCAACACCTCGTTCAACCTTGAGACCGAAATCAACAACTATCGCGGACAGCTCAAGACCCAGAACATCAACGATGTCAACGAACACGCCTACTCCTACGCTTGTGGTACCATGTATATGGATATCATCCAGGAGTGCGAGAAGCTGGGCGACTACATCGTCAACGTAGTCGAAGCCCGCATGGGCGTACGCCAGCACGGCGCATGATGCGGCCCAGAACTCCGCAACCGTCACGGCTCTCATAGAGCCAGTTATCACATACCGACAGCCTCTCTCCCTGCCTCTCGTCACGATGCAGGGAGAGAGGCTGTCACCGTTTGCCACCGCAGCAGTGTGGGATAGGGAACTATTGTTTTAGAAGCGGATACGGCCGATTGCCCAGATGTTGATAGTTATAATGAATACAAGGTTGGCCATTGGCTTAGGGGTTGATAATTGTGATGGATGTGGGGTTGCCGATTGGTTTGGGGGTTGATAATTGTGATGGATGCGAGGTTGCCGATTGATTTGTGGTTGATGCTTGTGATGGATGCGGGGGCGGGAGACAGGTCTGTTTTTATGGGCATCATCCCCAAGGCATAGCAGCTCCATACCTGCAGCAACTCTGAAGGAGTTGCGATTTCCCAGCCCAGGGTTGCGGGCGAAGCACGCTACCCTGGGTAAGGATATAAAAAGAGATGGCAACTCTGCAGGAGTTGCGATTAGCCGAAGGCGTTACCCCAACGCAAACCCATCGCCACCTATATGTAGGGGAATTATCCAACTGAGTATAACGCCTACGGCTAAGCGCAACTCTTACAGAGTAGCAATATTAGTGGGTGCATTACCCAGGGTAGCGGGCCATGCCCGCAACCCTGGGCTATGTAATCGCAACTCCTACAGAGTTGCCGGGGGTGCGTACCAACCACCGCAGAAGCCCCATCTCGGCCTTCTGCAACCCTCACAACCACCCCCAACGCAGATAATCATAAAAAATGTTTGATTTCTGTAATACATATTCAAAAATATGCGTAACTTTGTCTGTGAAAACAATATACGCGATATGAACGACAACCACAACAGCCGACGGGGAGGACGACGCGAGGGCGCCGGACGACCATCGACAGACAGCAAACTCTTTACCTTCAGGGCACCACGACAGGTGGCGACGCTGATAGACAGCCAACCCAACAAGAGCGAGTTTATCACCCGATGCATCCGACAGGCTGCCAGCGCCACCACAGCGCTCGGGAGGATGGGCACCGTGGTGAGCGCCACCGAACTGGACGACCTCGCGCTGCCCTACTTCGACATAGGGCTGGTGGCGGGCTTCCCCATACCGCTCGACAACGACGAGCGCAGCCAGGACATCAACCTCCTGCGCATGCTCTGCCCCAACCCCGAAGCATCGTATCTCATACGCGTCGAGGGCAACTCGATGATAGACGCCGACATCCACTCGGGCGACATCGTCATCGTAGACAAGAGCCGCCGCAACCCCTCGGAGAGCGAGGTGGCGGTATGCGAACTCAATGGAGAGTACACCCTCAAGCGCTTTGTACGGCGGGGCGACGAGGGATGGCTCGTTCCCGCCAACCCCGCCTTCCCCGAGATACGTGTGACGCCCGCCGACTCCTTCAGCGTATGGGGTACGGTGACGTATATCATCCACCGGCCCAGAGACTGACGATATGTGGGCACTGGTAGATTGCAACAGCTTCTTCTGTTCGGTAGAGAAGGTGTTCCACCCGGGACTCCAGGGACGACCCGTGTGCGTGCTGTCGAGCAACGACGGCTGCATCGTGGCGCTCACGCCCGAAGCCAAGGCCGTGGGACTGCGCCGCGGCGACCCGCTCTTCAAGGTGAGCGACATCGTGGAGCGCCACCAGGTCAGGGTGTTCTCGACCAACATGCAGCTCTACGCCGCCATGAGCAAGCGGGTGACCAACATACTGCGGCAGAGCATCATGCGCGTCGAGAACTACAGCATCGACGAGAGCTTCTGCGACCTCGGAGGATATGAGCGCCACCACAACCTGGCGGAGATGATGCGCGACATAGCCGGGCGCATACGCCTGTGGACCGACATACCCGTGAGCGTGGGCATAGCCCCTTCCAAGACCCTCGCCAAGATGGGCAGCAAGTTTGCCAAGCAGTATCGCGGCTACCACGGCGTGTGCTGCATAGACAGCGACGACAAGCGGCGCCGCGCACTGCAGCTCTTCGACCTCGCCGACGTGTGGGGGATAGGACGGCGTACGCTGGAGCGGCTCAACTATTACGGCATACACTCGCCGCTGCAACTGGCAGACAAGAGCGAGGCGTGGGTGAAGAGCCATCTCGCCAAACCGGGAGTGCAGACATGGATGGAACTCAACGGCCAGCCCTGTATAGACACCACCGAGGTGAGGCGCAACCAGACGGTGACCACCTCGCGCAGCTTCGGCAGCATGGTCGAGAGCATGGAGCAGCTCAAGTCGGCGGTAGCCACCTTTGCCGCGTCGTGCGCCAACAAGCTGAGAGGTCAGCAGGCCGTGGCGCGACAGGTCACGGTGTTTATCGCCAGCAACGCCTTCCGCGAAGACCTGGCGCAGTATGCCAAAGCCGCCACCGTGACGCTGCTCACCCACACGGCCGACACCATGGAGATAACCGCCGCCGCTCTCCAGGCGCTGGCGCACATCTACCACCACGGAGTGATGTACAAGAGGGCAGGGGTGACGGTGAGCGACATCATCGCCGCCCACGCCGCCACAGCCGACCTCTTCGACCCCATCACCAACAGGGCAGAGCGGGCACAACTCATGGCAGCCACCGACAACATCAACCATCGCTACGGGCTGAAGACCATCAGACTGGCAGCCGAAGGCGACGAGCAGCAGCCCTGGAAGGTGAAATGCGAGCACCGCAGCCCCAACTACCTCACGGATATCAGAGACATACTCGTAGTGGGATGACCCCACGCGCCGTGCAGACCACCATGGCCGGCACGCACCGTAAGTCACGAGCCCTCGTGTCGTACGAAACGAGCCCACGTATCAACCGTCACGTGCCCACGTATCAACCGTCACGAGCCCGCCATGACCATCGCCACAGCAGCCAATGCGTTCACGCCAACCCCCAATGACGGTCACGCCCCCCCCCATGACGGTCACACCAACCCCCAATACGGTCATGCCGTTTCCAGAACGCGTCATAATCATTACCATGGCAGTCATTAATATTGCAGAGTTGGATATACATGTAGCAGAGTTGCCCATAGACAATGCAGAGTTGTCCATAAGTGTTTCAGAGTTCGCCACAAGTTATCCCACGGTGGCAGGCGACAATGCAAAGGGAAGCACCTCGCCAGCGGCATCGTAATTTATACCAATGACAAGTCCACATCCAATCGTCAGCTACCCATGAGCAGCAGCAACTCTGACGGAGTTGCGATTTCTCAGCCCAGGGTTGAGGTGCGCAGCGCCTCTACCCTGGGTAAGGACAAAAAAAGAGAAAGCAACGCTGTAAGTGTTGCGTTTAGCCGTAGGCGTTATGTGTCTCATGCGCTTCAATATTCTCTGGGTATAGTCGCATAAGAAGCTACAAAAAGTTTTGTGGCTTTTCAGGGCTTCGCCCTATGCGTCCGTGTGTGTCGTGCACTATCTC
>OHUE01000882.1_pt1 | contig 14451 bp, 13 predicted proteins | sample 1579111 | NCBI WGS metagenome assembly OHUE01 (sample SAMEA3879524, study PRJEB24766) | human gut metagenome | biome: human-associated habitat; feature: feces | place: USA | collected 1985/1987 | reverse complement strand
ACGCTAAATGGAACGACCGGACGCCAGAACGGAAAAGGCGCAAGCAGATGGCGCATGTGAATTGGGAAATAGTATTACTCCTTCACGGCGCCAATGTTGATGCCCTTGACGAAGTATTTCTGGAGGAAGGGGTAGAGAATCATGAACGGCAGAATCGCCACGATAACCGCCGCGTTGGTGACGGTGTTCTCCGCCGCGCCGCCGTTGGCAGCGGGCAGGTCAGAACCCATGATGATGGAACGCAGCTTCATCTGGAAGTTGTACAGGCTCTGGTCGGTGGTGATGTAGAGCTTGTAGTTGGTGTAATCGTTCCAGTAGGAGACGGCGAACATCAGGCCGATGGACGCCAGCGCCGCCTTGGACAGCGGCAGGACAATTTTGTAGAAAATCTGAATCGGTGAGCAGCCGTCCAGCGTCGCGGACTCGAACAGGGATGTCGGGATGCCCTCGAAGAAGTTGCGCATCAGCACCAAATTATAGATGTTGATGGCGGGCATCAGGATGACGACCCACAGCGTGTTCGTCAGGTGCAGGTTCTTCATGACGAGGTAAGTCGGAATCATACCGCCTTGGAAAATCATCGTGAAGAGCATGATACCGGCGAAGAAGTTGCGGCCGGGCATGTCCCACTGAATCAGCACATACGCGCCGACGGTGGAGAGGAACAGACCGAGGAACGTACCCGCGACGGTCGTGACGACGGAAATCATCAGCGGGCGCAGCAGCGTCGGGTTCGAGAATACGGACTGATAGCCCGCAAGGCCGAAGTTTTCCGGCCAGAGCTTCATGCCGTAGCCGGTGGTCAGGTCAAGCGAGTCAACCAGCACCTTCCACAGCGGAACAAGGATAAACAAGCAGAAAAGAAGGAAGAAGAGGCCGTTGACAAACGGGAATACGGAAAAGTTTTTCTTTCCCTTCTTGACAGGGGGAAGTTTTGCTTCCTTTGCGGTTGCTTGCATGATGGCGTTCCTCCTTCCTTACACAATGCCGCGGCCGCGGATTTTCTTGCTGACCTGGTTGCAAATCAGCACCAGCGCCATGCCCACAAGAGAACGGAACAGACCGATTGCGGTGGTATAACCGAAGTTGACGTTGCCGCCGCTGTTGAAGGTCTGGTAATAGACGTAAGTTTGCAGCACCTGCGAGGTCTTGTAGACGGCGGCATTCTGCAGCACGAACACACTCTCGAAGAGGTTCATGATTTTCGCCAGATTCAAGACCAGCACCGTCACAATGGTGTTTGCCAGCGCGGGAAGGGTGATGTAGCGCATCTTCTTCCAGCGGCCGGCGCCGTCAATCGAGGCGGCTTCGTAGATGCCGGGATCAATGCCGGTCAGGGTCGCCATGAAAATAATCGTTCCCCAGCCGGTGTCATGCCAAATGTTGATGATGTAGTAGCTGAAACGCCACCAGTCATTGTCACCCAAGAAGTAGATTTCCTTGTCAATCAGCCCCATTTTGATGAGCACCTGATTGACAAGACCTGCGGACGTGGGCGCAAACAGCATCCCGAAGACGCCGGCGGTAACAACCCACGACATGAAGTGCGGCAGGTAGATGATGGTCTGCGAGAGCTTCTTCATCTTCGTGGAGACCATTTCGTTGAGCAGCAGCGAAATGATGACCGCCATGAAGGTGTTCAGAAGCAGCTTGATAATGGAGATTTCCAACGTGTTGGTGAAGGACGACCAGAACTGCGGACGGCTGAACAGCTTCTGGAAGTTTGCCAGCCCGGTGAACTCAAGCGGGTTCGCGATTTTGCTGGGTTGATACCGGAAGAAGGCAAGCGAAATGCCAAACATCGGCAGGTAATGGAAAACGATGAGTGCCACAAAAACCGGTAGGAACATCACATAGAACCATTTGTAGTTCCACAGCCGCGTTTTCAGCGGTGCCTTGCGATGCTTTATCTGCGCTGGCGCTTGCATCAGGTAGTCCCCCTCCATGAAAAAAATGTGCTGATTGGCTTAGCCCGTCTCGGGGACGGTCAGCGGATGCCAACCGTCCCCGGCGGAATGCGTTGTGATTACTTGTTCAGCAGCGCGTTCAGGCTATCAACGATTTCCTGAGACTGCGCAGCGTAACCTTCGGATTCAAACTGCTCCATCGCCTGCTCATAGGTCAGCTTGCCCATGATGACGTTGGCAATCAGTTCGTTCTTCTTCTGGGTCAGTTCCGCGCCGTATTCGCCCATTTCTTCGGTGGTCGGCACGATGGCGGCCAGCTTGGAGTTGGCGTTGAACAGTTCGGATGCCGCACGAGCTTCTTCCTTGACGGACTTGGGATCCGGGTAGCCTTCCGCGAAGGAAGCGAGGCTCAGCATCGGGTCGATGTGGTTCTTGGTGTACAGGGTGCCAGCCTTTTCGAGGTTTTCGAGGAAGTGGAACGTGCCCTCTTCATAGGTCTTGTCCAGCACGGTTTCCGCCGCACGAGACCAGTGGGTGCCTTCCGCGCCATACGTCCACAGCATCTGCATATCGCCGCCGTCGAGCATGGTGTCGATGAAATAGGCGAACACGCCTTCCGGATTCTCGCAGGTAGAGGTGATGCACCAGACCGGCGGAATGCGGTCGAAGTACGCGCCGACTTCCGCAATCGGGGGCAGCGCAATCAGTTCAGAGTCATGGCCATTCGCTTCAAGGTTGGTCTTGAGGTTGGTTGCCCAAGTGCCCGCCCAGTAGGTGAACACGCCGAACTGCTCGTCGTAGAACTTATTGCGGCAGTCCTTGGTGGAGTTGGTCAGGGTGGTGGGGTCAATCCAGCCCTTGTCGTAGCCTTCCTTCAGGCGTGCCAGCGCAGCTTCCATTTCCGGTTGGGTGAAACCATCAACATACACGCCATCCTTGAGGATGAAAGACGGGTACGCATCCTGATAGAATTCCGGCAGGTAGTTGGTGTAGGGCGCTTCGTTGCCGATGAAGCCGGCAGCAGAAGTGCCGTAAGTGGTCTTGCCATCCACGCCCAGCTTAGAGAAAGCGTCGAGCATGGCAGCGTATTCTTCCCAATTGGTAGGCGCCTTGGTGATGCCAGCCTTGTCCATCCACGCCTTCTTGACGTAGGTGACGCAGCCGTTGCCGCGGGCAGGAGAGAAGCCGTAGAGGTGACCGTTAATCTTCAAGCCTTCGATAACGCTGTCGCCGGTGAAGCGGCCGGAGTTCTTCGTGTTGGAATTCTCCCACGCTTCGGTCATATCCCACAGCGCGCCGTTCGCCGCGAAGTCGGAATAATAGGTAGAAGACATGATGAGCACGTCCGGCCACTGGTCGGGGTCAGCCATCGTCTGCTGCATGACGTCGTAGTAAGCGGAGTGGTCAGGCTGGTTGATGACGAGATCGATGCCCGTCAGTTCTTCCCAGCGTGCTTCAAAAGCGTCGCGGCCATTCGCCTGATTGACCAGCGTGGTGTCAACCATGATGGTAATCTTTTCAGGCTTGGTTACTTCCTTTTCCTCTGCGGCAGCCGCCGTCATCGGAACGATCGCGCTCGTAGCCAGCAGCGCCAGAGAGGTCGCCATTGCGAGGAGCTTCTTCATCTTGGAACCCTTCCTTTCTTTTTGCATCGGCTTGCCCCGGCGTTGTCTGCCGTTGCCTTTGCGTTGATTGCATCATAGCATGAAAGCGCTTTCCGCGCAAGGCACAATTCTTTCCGTCGGGGTACATTTCTGGTGATTCAAGGGGTCAAAAATTGTACCCTGCCCCCGCAACCCCTTGAAAAATCCGAGTTTTCTGGTATAATAACAATGGAAAGTATCTTTGCGCTTTCTGCTGAAAAACTGGTTGCCTCCCGAATTTTTGAGAGACGAGGGTGAATTTCTTGACCCGAAAGAAACCGTGGCAGACCCTTCGTGCGCGCCTTGGACGCGCCTCCGGGATTGCCTTTTCCTATACGATGTTCCTGTTTGTCTGCTTGGCGCTGCTTGTCATCATCGGCTTCACCTATGACAGCCGCGTCCGCGACAGCTACTGGCAGCAGCAGCGCAGCCACCTCACGCGCGTGTCCAGCGGCATGGAAAGCCAGCTGCAATTGATGAGCGACTACTCCCTGCAATTGCGCACGGACACAACGCTCCTGCGCCTGTCGAACATGCACGACGAGACGGATGCAAACTACGTTCTCGCCGCCTACCGCATGATGCAGAGCCTGACCATCCGCCAGTACGGGCTGATCAGCCTGCCCGTCATCCGCTCGACATTGTATTTGAAGGAATCCAACCATATCCTGACGTCAAGTGAGTCCGTTCCAGCGGAGTTATACTACCGCCGCACACGCTCTTTCCGCGCCAGCGAGTACGAAAATTGGCTTGCGGCAATGGAAAGTGCGGCCGCCAAACCGACGTTTGTTGATTACGGGCAGTTTTCCGGGCGAAGCGGTGAGTTGGCGGTCTTGATGGATATCAGCGGCGCACAGCTGCCGTCGATGCCCGTCGTCGTGGCGTTTGAGCTGGACGGCAGTGCGCTCCGGGAATATCTGCTGCCCGAAAATATCGCGGATGCCGCCGTGTATGTGCTTTCTGCCGATGGCACGCCGCTTTTCAGCGTCGGCAATGCGGTTGCGCTGTCTCCCCTCACCTTCGATGCGAATCAAACGGCGTTTCAAGGCGATTACCGGATTCTTCGCCGCGTAAGCCCTTCGGGGCGGCAGTATCTGCTGCAGCTGCCAAACAGTCTGGCCAATCAGGCGACGGGACAGTTTCTGCGCATCTATCTGCTGATTTTTCTCGCCGCGCTCGTGGTCGGCGCGCTGGTCATCATCCAGCTGATTCGCCGCGCCATGAAGCCGATTCGCCAGCTGACGACGCAGCTGGACGAGGCGGAGGATGCGAACGCGCAGCTGCAGCGCGAAATCGATACACAGCGCCCGGTCATTAACGCCTCATACCTGCGCAAGCTGTTGTCGGGGCATGTCGCGTCGCAGGATGAGTTCCAATATATGATGGAATCGCTCGGGCTGACGGGCGAAGTCCACCACTATGTGCTCTTCTGCATTGCGAATCGGCAGGATTCGGAAGTTGCCGATCCGAATGCGGAGTACGACACCATCACAGCGGCGATGGAGAGGCACTTGTCCGGCGCGTATCCGCTGTATTACTACGCGACGTTGTTCGGTAGTTTTGTCGTGCTGGTCACATATGCCAATAGCGACGCGGATTCCTTCTCAACACTCCAGCAGCATGTGGTTCAGCTGCACGACGAATTGGCGGATGCCGGGTTGTGGTTTTACGCGGGCGTGGGCAGCCGCTGCACGCAGCCGTCTCGGCTGTGGGAAAGCTACGAGCAGGCGCGCGCCGCCTCCCGTTACACCGCCAAGCACCATATCTTCCTCCCCTACGATTTCATCCGCAAAGACACGCAGAGCTGGTACTACCCCATCGAGATTTCGGCGAAGCTGCTGCACTTTATCACCACCGGCAACAAGGATCAGACGACGGACATGTTCGCGCTCATCCACCGCGAGAACGTCGAGGAGCGCAGTCTGCCCCTGCCGCTGCTGAACATGCTGCTTTCCGACCTGAAGAACACGCTGTTCAAAGCGCGCTTTCAGGTGCTTCCGCCGCAGTCGGAGGAGATGGCGGCGAAATTGAAGAAGCTGGACGAGCGCCTGTACAGCCCGGCGCCGACGTTTGCGCAATTGGAGGATGACGCGCTGTGCCTGTGCGAGTTCTTTGTGAAGGTATCGTCGCCATCCACGCCGATTCCCGATGTTGAGCGCTATTTGCAGGAGAATTACACCGACCCCAGCCTGTGCCTGAGTAAAGTCGGCGACCGCTTCAACATCAGTGACACCTACTTGAGCCATATGTTCAAGGAGAAAACCGGGCAGAATTTCAGCGTCTATCTGGAGCGCCTGCGTATGAACGAAGCGGCGCGGCGGCTGACCAGCGGCGACTGCAACCTGACCGTCCTCTATGCCGACCTCGGCTACACCAACCCGACCAGCTTCCGCCGCGCGTTCAAGAAGTATTACGGCATGACGCCGAGCGAAATGCGCGATCAGCCACGGAGGCAGGAAGAAAAATCAGAATAGCAAAAAGGAGCATCTTTCGCGGATGCTCCCTTTTCTTATAGAATCTTTTCCATCCCGATTTTCTGTACACGCAGTCCGATTTTCTCGTAGAACTTGCGCGCGTTCACGTTGTCCGCCCACACGTTCAGCGTCACGTTGTAATACCCCTGCTGACGCGCAAAGTCCAGCACATATTCGTACAGGCGCGTGCCGATATGCCCGCCGCGCGCCCGCTCATCCACGCACAGGTCGTCGATGTAGAGCGTTTTGATGTCCGTCATGTTGTTGTCGTTCACGAACTGCTTGTGGATGCAGAACGCGTAGCCCACAACCGCGCCGCCGCGCTCCGCAACGAACACGGGCGTTTTGTCGTCCGCCAGAATCGCCTTCAATTGCGCGTCGGTATACTTCTTCGCGCCCGCCTTGAACAAATCCGGACGCGCCTCGTGATGCACCTGATGCACCTGAAACAGCAGCCTGTCCAGCGCCGGAATATCGGCATCCACCGCCCGGCGAATCATCAATTCTTCCACATTATTCTTCCCTTGCAATTATTGATTACTCAAACGGATAGCGGATTTGCCACGCGGCCCGCAGCGCATCCATCTGCCGCATGATTTCCAGCGTCTCCGCGTGCGGCATTTCGGCAGGTTCGAGCTGTCCGGCGGCAATATCGCGCAGACACGCCTCCACCTCATACTCGTAGCCCGTAATCTGCGCCGGCACAGGGCGAATCTCCCGCGGTGTTTCCCGCTGATTCTTGTCATACAGCGCGATTTCGTGCGGATTGTTGACGTTATCGACCGTCAGGAAGCCCTTCGTGCCGTAGACGATGCCGCGCCGGTCAGAATTGAAGGCGACGGATGCCATCAACTGCGCCATTTTGCCATCGCGGTAGAAATAAGTGATGTTCTCCGTACGGTCAACGCCCGTACCGAGCTTCTGCACGCTGCTTTCAACGCGCACAATGTCGTTGCCGAACACCATCGACGCGAAATTCAGCGGATACACGCCCACGTCCAGCAGTGCGCCGCCCGCCAATTCCGGCTGGCTAATACGCTCCTTGTGCTCCACATCATACGCCAGATTGGCGGACAGGAACCGCGGCTCACCGATTTCGCCGGACGCGATGATGTCCTCAATCATCCCCCGCGCGGGCATATAGCGCGTCCAGATGGCTTCTGCGACGTACACCCCCGCCGTTTCCGCTTCCCGCAGAACGTCTTCCGCCTGCTTCGCGTTCGCCGTAAACGATTTTTCGCACAGCACCGACTTCCCCGCCGCGACGCACTGGCAAGGGGTCGCTTAGCATCGCCGCATAGCTGCCGTACGCGCGCGGGATGCCATACGCCTTGGCGAACGCATCCGCCTTCTCCTGCGACCTCGATGCGACCGCGTACAGCGTGACGGGACGTCCCTGCGCCGCCATCCCGCAAATCGTGCGCGCCATCGACCCGGCGATATTGCCCGCACCCAGAATCCCGATGTTCATGCTGCTTCCTCCCCTATGGTTTGGTTCTATTGTAGCATTTTCAGCGGCCAGCGTCAACGCACGCAGCAAAAGAATGCAGCGGAAGTACGCCATTACAGCACGCAAAAAGGCACAGCCTTACGGCTATGCCTCTGTGATGAGCCCGGCGGGATTCGAACCCACGACCTTTTGATTCGTAGTCAAACACTCTATCCAGCTGAGCTACGGGCCCACACGCTGTGCCGAAAGCGCTTTGTTTGGAAGCGTTTCCGTTCCTGACAGCTATATTATAATAACACTTTTTTTCGGCTTTGTCAACCCCATTTTTGCAATTTTTCACGAATTATTCGCTTCATTTTCCCTTTTCGGTGGAATTGCCTTCGGGTAGACGCCTAAGAGCCGCAGTTCGCAGGTGTACGGGCGTGCTGCTTCCATGGCGCGCGACAGGTGTTCCGCATCCATGCTGCCCTCAAAATCCGCGGAAAAGAAATACTGGAACGGCGTTTCCGGCATGGGGCGGCTCTCGATGCGCGACATGTTCAGCCCGCTTTCCGCGAACGACGCCAGCACCCGCACCAGCGCACCGACCTCGTTCTTGACCGTAAAGACGACAGTCGCCTTGCTCGGCGTTGCCAGCGGCGTTTCAGTGCGCGAAAGAATCAGGAAGCGTGTCGTATTGGCACTGCTGGTCTGTATGTTTTTCGCCAGCACAATCAGCCCGAAACTGCGCGCTGCCTCCTCGCTCGCAATCGCCGCATATGACAGGTCGCCCTGTACCGCCACATCCCGCGCGGAAATCGCCGTGTTTTCCGAGGGCGTAATCTGCACGCCCTTCATCCCCTGCAGGAACACGTCGCACTGTGCAATCGCCTGTGGATGGCTCGCAATCCGCCGAATCCCCGCCAGCGTCGCTCCCGGCACGCCTAACAGGTTGTGGCGCACCGCCTTCATCGTCTCCCCGACAATATGCAGCGGCAGCTTTTCCAGCAGCGAATACGTCGGCAGCACTGCGCCCGCAAAGGAATTCTCCACCGGTAGCAGCGCATAATCCGCCAGCCCCTCGATGACCGCCTTCGCTGCCTCCGGGAAGGTCGGGAAACCGGCACACTTCCCATTCGGGAACGCTTCCTGTGCCGCCACGCCGGAAAAACTTCCACTCGTTCCTGGAAACGCAATCACTTCGACCCGTCCAGACACGCTGCTCGCTCCTTCCACAGTTCCATCATGCCAATCGCTGTCATTGCCTCCACTACCGGCACGGCGCGCGGCAAAATGCATGGGTCATGCCGTCCATGAATCTCCAAGTCCGCGTTTTCGCCCGTGCGCAGGGACACTGTCCGCTGTTTCTGGCTGATGGAGGGGGTCGGGCGCACGGCGCAGCGGAAAATCACCGGCATTCCGTTCGTGATACCGCCGTTGATGCCGCCGGAATGATTGCTTTCCGTCGTAACTTCGCCGTTTTCCATGCGGAACGGGTCGTTCGCTTGACTCCCCCGCATGGATGCAAAGCCGAAGCCCTCACCAAATTCAACGCCCTTGACTGCCGGAATCGCGAACAGCAAGTGGCTCAGCACACTCTCGACGCTATCAAAGAACGGCGCGCCCAGCCCTGCCGGAAGCCCCGTCACCATGCACTCCAGCACGCCGCCAACGGAATCCTGCTTATCCCGTGCCGCCAGCACCGTTTCTTCCATCTGCTGATTCAGCCCCGCCGTCAGCACGGGCAGGTGCATCCCCTTGAGGAACGCATAGTCCGCCGCCGCATCTGCCGCCAGAAACGACGCGTCCCGCACATCGCCCAATTGCTGGATGTGGCAGGCGATTTTTACGCCCTGATGCACCAGATACTGGCTGCACAGTGCGCCTGCCAGCACAATCCCCGCCGTCAGCCGTCCGGAGAAGCTGCCGCCGCCGCGCCAATCCTCAAAGCCGAAGTAGCGCACATGCCCGGTGTAATCCGCATGACCCGGACGCACCAAATCCACGCCATCGCCATAGTCCTTCGAGCGCTGATTCGTGTTGCGGATGATGGCGCAAATCGGCTGACCCGTCGTCCGCCCGTTCAGCACACCTGACAAGAACTCCGGCGCATCCGGCTCCTTGCGTGCGGTCGTCATCAGGCTCTGCCCCGGCGCACGGCGCGCCATTTCCGCAAGAAGCTGCTCCATGTCAATCGTCATACCTGCCGGAAAGCCATCGAGCGTCACACCGAGCGTTTCGCCGTGACTCTGGCCAAAAATCGACAGCTTCAAATACTGCCCGAAAGCGCTGCTCATTCGCACTTTCCTCCCAGCATCTGATAAACTTTCAGGTACTCCGGCCACGATTTGTCAATCGCTTCAATGCCGTCCATCTCAATGGGCTGCTCGCACTTCGTCGCCGCAATGGATGCGAGCATGACCATGCGGTGGTCGCCGTAGTTCGGCAGGGTGACACCGCCGCGCAGCTGCTTCACGCCGTGCAGCACAACGTCGTCGCCGTCCGCCTGTGCGTCGCCGCCCAGTAGGTTCAGGATTTCCACCGTTGCCGCCAGCCGGTCGCACTCCTTCAGGCGCAGCCGCCCGCAGTGCGTCAGGCGCGACTCCCCTTCCGCAAGCTGCGCCGTCAGTGCCAGAATCGGCGCAATGTCCGGGCAGTCGTGCATGTCCAGCGTCGCACCGTGCAGTTTGTCCGCCTTCACGCGGATGTGGTTGTCGCTCTCCTCCACCGTTGCGCCCAACGCCATCAGGTGGCTGAGAATCGCGCGGTCGCCCTGCGTCGTCACAGGCGACAGATGCGTGACGGTGATATCATGCCCCAGCGCACCCGCGCAGCACAGCACCGCCGCCTGCGAATAATCGCCGTTCAAGTGGCACGAGTGGCTTTTGTACTGCTGATGACCGGGAATCCGCCAGCTGAACGCGTTGCTTTCCTGCACCTCGATGCCGCTGGCAGCAATGGCCTCGATGGTCATGCGGATGTAGCTCTCACTTTCCACCGGCTGCTGCACCGTCAGCGTCGAATTGCCCGGCAGCAGCGGCAGCGCAAACAGCAGCGTAAGGGCAAACAGCTCACAGTTGAGCAGGAACGCGCCGGAAAGGCGCCCAAGGATCACAGACACAAAAACACACCCATCTATCGTTTTGTTTTACGCCCGGCTCAGTCGGCCAGCGCCAGCTCGTACTTCTCTGCCAACGCCTGCATGGTGCCGTCGGCCTTCAACGCGTCAAAGGCGGCATCCACTGCGGCGGCGGCATCGCTGCCCTTGCGGAAGGCCACGCCGTACTCCTCGGCATTCAGCTCGTCCACAATTTTCAGGCTTGCATAGTCGGTGCCTTCACCGATCATGGCGTTGGCAAGGGTCAGGTCCAGCACAGCGGCATCTGCCGTACCGGCAGCCACTTCCATCAGGCAGTCGGTCTGCACGCTCTTGGAAATGTAGTCAGCCTTTGCAAGGTTCTCATCGCCCTGAATGGCGGCTTCGCCGGCAGAACCAGCCTCGGCCACCACGGTCTTACCGGCAAGGTCGGCGGTGGAGGTATAGGCTGTGCCCTCCTTTACCACCACGACCTGTGCGTTCTTGGCGTAAGCCTTGGTGGTGGCGGTGTTGGCCATGATATCCTCGGTCAGGGTCATGCCGTTCCAGATGCAGTCGATGCTCTTGGCGTCCAGCTCCACCACCTTGGTGTCCCAGTTGATCTCTACGAACTCCGGCTCTACGCCCAGCTTTGCACACACCGCAGTGGCAAGTTCGGTATCAAAGCCGGTAAAGTTGCCGTCGACGTCGGTGTAGTTCATGGGCTCGTACACGGTGTAGCCGATGACCATTTTGCCCTTGCCCTTGATGTAATCCAGATCGCTGCCCGCTGCAGCAGAAGCCGAACCGGCTGCGCTGCCGGAAGCAGATGCCGCAGCAGAGGTGGATGCACTGCCGCCACAGGCTGCAAGGCTCAATGCCAGAGCACCGGCCAGAAATGCACTTGCAATACGCTTGAGTTTCATATCTTTTTCCTCCCATGGGGGACGTTCTGCGTCCCGCTTCCCTCTTGATTTACCAGTTTACCATGCTAAAGTGGTAAACTGTAGCTATAGAATAGCGCGTTTGCCGCCGTTTTGCAAGAGGAAACCTTTATTTTTTGCACAATGCACTGCTTTGCCCCGCCTGTAAGCCCGCTTTTTGTGGGAAAGTGTACATACCCCTTCTGGCTTTGCGCCTGAGGGGGTATCCATAAAAAATCCCCCTGCACTTTTTGTGCAGAGGGACATCCTGTTTCTATGATTACTGCTCCGCCATGGCCTTCAGCGCTGCCTTTTGCAGGTCGGTGACCGAGATGGTGCACAGCGCCTTCAGGTCGGCGTCCGTACCGTCTGCGGAGAGCTTGCCGATCTCCACGGCGTTTTTGCCCTTCAGATAGCCGCACCAGCCTGCGCTGTGCTCGTACCATTCCTTGCCTAACGCGCTTGCGCTGCGCATTCCGTAACGGTCGCCCAGCTCGTTTTTGGTGTACACCGGCTCCCGCGGGGCAGACACAGTACCATCCGCGCTGACGGTCAGCTCCGGCTCGGTCATATCGCCGATAGCGCTGGTCACCCGGGCGTTCTCGTCCATGGTCACCACCGCCAGCGTGATCTTAGCCTGCACCTGTGCGTCCTTGTCGTCTGTGCCCGTAAGCCCCTGCGGCATTTCTGCCACTTCTACGCCCAGTTTGACCGTATCGCCCCGGGCAGCACCCAACACCTGTGCATTCTCGCAGGCGCGGACGACAGCATCCCGGTAACGGTCCACCGCGATGGTGCAGCCGGAGAGAAGGTCTGCATCGGTTGGCTTGCCGTCCGCATCCGTTTTCAGCTTCTTCACTTCCTCCGGAGTCTTGCCCTCAAGCCAGCTGCCAAAGGCATCCGCCTGCTCTGCCCAGCCCTTTTTCAGGCCGGACACCTCTGCCAGCGGGTAGTCCTTCCCCTTCTGGCGCTTGGTGCGGGTGTCGGTAGGGGTGGTCACCTTGCCGGTGCCGTCCGCACTGACCGAAAGCTCCAACTCGTCCAGTGTTACCCCGGCCAGCTTGCCGTCTGCATCCAACAGCACGGCAGCCGCTACGGTGTGGATGTTGCCCGCACGGTCTGTGCCGGTCGTCTCGGTCAGGACCCCCAGCCCGGTGCGCCACGCCGCGCTTTGCGCTGCACTGCTGCCCGCAGAGGTGCTGCCGCTCACAGAACCGGAGCTGCTGCCGGAGTTTCCCCCGCCACAGCCGGTCAATGTCAGTGCTGCCGCCAGCGTGCAGCACAAAAACCAACGCGATGCCTGTTTCATATCGTCACATACGCTCCCTTTCCGTGCCTGCATTGCAGACGCAGGCTTTGGAGCTAGTGTGCCCCGCCGCGCGGGTTTTATGAGCAGATGTTTACATCAGCGGGCTTAACAGCCGCAGCACGCTGTCCAGCACCGTACCCACCAGACCGGTACGGCAGTCCGCGCACTGCACCTCCCGGCACTGGTACAGGGTGCGGCGCACATCGTCCCGCAGGGTCAGCACCTGGCTGTTTTGCAGCAGCAGCACCCCGCACTCGAAGTGCAGAAACATACTGCGGTAGTCCATATTGATGCTGCCCACCACCGCCGCGCGGTCATCGCTGACGCAGCACTTGGCGTGGAGAAAGCCCGGGGTATACTCGTAGATGCGCACCCCCGCCCGCAGCAGGGGCAGATAGTACGAGCGGCTCAGCCGGAACACCAGCTTTTTGTCCGGGATGCCCGGCAGCACCAGCCGCACATCCACCCCGCGCTTGGCGGCGTTGCGCAGCGCGTCCAGCATCTCCTCGCCGATGGCAAGGTAGGGCGTATAAAAATAAACGTACTGCTGTGATTGTGCCAGAATGTCCAGATAGACCGTTTCTGCCACCGGCTCCTCGTCCAGCGGGCTGTCTGCGTAGGGCTGTACTACTCCATCGCTGGCGGGCAGCACCGCAAGCTGCGGACGGAAGGTGCTGTAATCCTGCTCAAAGGGCCGGAAGGCATTCCAGAAATCCAGAAACATTACGGTAAAGTTCCACACCGCAGCGCCCTCGATGCGCAGACCCGCGTCCTTCCAGTAGCCGAAGCGGGTGATCGCGTTGATATATTCATCGGCCAGATTGATGCCGCCAGTGTAGGCTACTTTGCCGTCTATCACCACGATCTTGCGGTGGTCGCGGTGGTTCATCACCAGCGAGAGCAGCGGCACCACCGGGTTAAAGGGAATGCAGCGGATATGCGCCCGCTCCATGCGCACCACAAAGTCCTTGGGCAGACCCAACAGGCTGCCGAAGTCATCGTAGATCAGCCGCACGTCCACCCCCTGCGCCGCTTTGCGCCGCAGAACATCCTCTACGCCCTGCCACATCTTGCCCTGACTGATGATAAAAAACTCCAGAAAGATGCTCTTTTCCGCCTTTTCAAGGTCGGCCAGCAGTGCCGGGTACATGGCCTCACCGCAGGAAAAATACCGGGCGGTGGTGTTCTTCCATGCGGGATAGCAGCCGTACTGGGTCAGGTAGCGGCTCACGCCCCGGTTTTCATCGCACAGCCCGGCGGTCTGTCCGGGCTGCTGAGCGCGGTCTGCCCGGTGCGCCTGCTCCACCGCCTGCATTTTGCTGCGCAGACGGCGGGAGGGCCGCTTGTTGCCAAAGGCCAGATACAGTGCCCCGCCCAGCAGCGGCAACAGCCCGATGAGGGCGATCCAACCCACCTTATAGGCGCTGTTTTCATCCTTGCGCACCAGATACAGAATGATCAGCAGGCTTAACCCGTTGAGCACCCCGGTGACCCACACCCGCGCCGCGCCGGTGGTGAGGGCGAAGAACACCCACGCCAGCCATGCAAGCTGCAGCGCCACCAGCACCACCGTGACCGTGATGCGGTTGAGGATGCGGTTGAAAAATTTGACAATCGGCAATCGGAACAGCATACCATCTCCCCTTTCCGTGTTAAGGTGTATCTGAAAACAAAGAAAATGACGAATATT
>OHUE01000879.1_pt1 | contig 14509 bp, 11 predicted proteins | sample 1579111 | NCBI WGS metagenome assembly OHUE01 (sample SAMEA3879524, study PRJEB24766) | human gut metagenome | biome: human-associated habitat; feature: feces | place: USA | collected 1985/1987 | reverse complement strand
AACTTTTTTCAGTAATAATTTCTATAATAGAGTCAACCTAAATCAGGAAAATACATTTTGTCCGTAAATACCCACCATTTTCCGGACAAAACGTACTGGGTTTTGCCATCGTTCTGACATTAATCATGGAAATACAAAGCCATAGAAAAACGGTGACAAATAACGTCATTATTTTTACCATCTAAGAAAATTTGAACAAATGGTGTAAAAAACGGGCGATTTATGTAATTCAGGAAAAAGTCCGTACCTTCGCGGGATAATCCAAATAAATATGAGCATAAAAAAGTGGCGGGACGACGCCACACTTGATTTTGTAATAAGCTGAAAATCAAATATTTGAATTTTAGGGCGTGGATTTTCGACCAAAAAAAGGCCGCAATTCCACGCCACTTATAAACACCTATTGATTATCAATAACTTACAAAGACGCCCGTGGCACCGTCCCGACAGAGAGTAAACGTCTGTGCGGTTACTGCCCTCCTGGCGCGTCGAAAGCGTCTGTGCGGTTACGAAAATCGCCGCACTAGTAATTGATGATGCGGAGCTCGTCTGGAGAGTAGAGAATACTGTCAATGAAATCAGGCGCGATGTGGGCAAGGGCTATAAACGCGAGCAGCATTGTCAATGCCAGTAAAACGGCGCCTATACAGGACCATTTCAGCACCTTCCGCCAGTTCGGCTTCTTCTTGGAAAAACGCCCCGGCATGGTCTTGATGACCTTGTCGGACTTGCCAGACGCAGGTTCGGCCACCGGTGAAGCCGACTCACTTGAACCGTTATCCGCATTACCCTGCGCAGTCCCCGGCATATCACTCCCGGATGCCGCTGCGACTCCCGCTTCTGCAACAACAGCCCCTGCCGATTCTTCAACATTTGCAGTCATTGCAGCACCTTCAGTCTCAGCCGATTCTCCAACATTTGCAGACGTTGCAGAATCTTCAGCCCCTGCAGACGCTTCGACTTTCTGACCAGCCGCAGGATTCTCAGTCTCATGTACCTGCCCGTCCACAACATCCACAGCAGTATCGATACATTCGACAGAAACAACATTCGACCCCGTATCAGCCTTCTGACCAGACGCAGGACTCTCAGCCGTTCCGGGCACTGAAGCATCTCCAACACCATCTCCGGCAACGACATCACTTACCTTCTCTCCTGCCGAAACAGCCTCGTCATGATGAACAGATGAATCAATCCCCTCTCCAGAACGCTCATTGTCAACGGCTTTGTCCGCTGACTCAAAACTATCCACGCCAGATTCTTTGTCAATGATACCTGAGGCAGAAGTCTCACCCGCTGCATTGACCTGAGAACAAGAAGTCCCCATATCAGAACCAGCACCAGGTTCAACACCCGCACCGACCTGAGAACCGGGAACAGGAACCTCAGCCGCCTCCACCTGAGAACAGGTTGCATCCTCGGCCTCAGTCTTGGCAACTGATGAAGCCATCTCATTAACATCAGAAGCCACGGCCTCGCCATCGTCAGCAGCAGAATCCGGTCCTGACTCTAACCCGGCATTGACGTCATAATTGTTTACCGCGCCGGACGACTCGACTTCAGAAGAAGCATCCTCACCTTCCGCAGCAAGAGAATCAGAACCGAGCTCTGAACAGCTTTCGGCAGCGGAGGCCTCGCCCTCAGTAGCATTGACGCCGGCACTAACTTCTGCAGTCTCATTATCAGCACCATTTTCTACGGCAACGGCAAACTGAACAGACGATGCTTCAGTAGTAACATCCTTAACCGCCTCCTCAGAAACCGGCACCTCACGGACAGGGATATTGATCTTCACGGCAGCATTGGCCTCAGAAGTGACAAAATCATGAACAGAATCTGGAGCAACATTGACATTGACCTCACCCGCAGCGGTTTCTTCCGGATTCAGGATTCCGCGAAGTGCCGCCATCGTCGCGGAAACTTCCGCAGGCGTCTCCTCGTGCGTCTTCAACGATATCGGCTCCAGGCCGAATCCTTCAGGATAAATATCCAAATCTTCGTCCGCTACGAAGAAGAAATAATTCTCTCGCGTCGCACGAAGTTTGCCCAGTCCAGGGAAGACAATCGACTTGCGGGTCTCCAGAACATGACGCATCTCGTGAAGGAACTCGCGGATAATTCGCGAAGCAGTCTCGATATCGAGATTATTGCATTTCGCGTAAAAGTCAATGAGAAGGCTGTCATCGCCAGTGCTCTTCTGCCTGAAACTCAGCCTCTTATAAGGAGGATTTATGGTATATCCCTTGTCAGAGAAAACAGAAGGAACCATCTCGGCGACGAATGTTCCGACGCCGGGCAGAGAGACTTCATCTTTGTCAAGAATCAGTTCCTTGACCATTTTGGACAGGAGATCTATATCCATATCAATTTCAGATTACGCAAGTGTCCCCTAAAGGCAACACTCCTAAAACGATTATAGCGAAAAACAGGCTTAAAAATGTCTAAAACACGATAAAAATCATAACTGATTAAGTTTCAGCACAATATCTTTTATCGGGATGATTCTTGCAGTCTGTTTCCGAACTTTTCTGCACAAAGTTAGCAAAAAAATGCAAAAAAAATTTGGAAACAAAAGATTTTGTCGTACCTTTGCAATCCCGAAACAAAACAACGGGTCACAAATTCCTGAATAGCTCAGTTGGTTAGAGCATCTGACTGTTAATCAGAGTGTCGCCAGTTCAACTCTGGCTAGGGCCTCCAAAGATTGTACGGCTATTCCCTACACCTTTATATAAAGGTAGCCGTACAGGAAAGTAGGGTTTATATGTGGCTATACTCAAGTCTGGTTGAAGAGAACGGTCCTGAAAACCGTCAGGTCGGATAGTATCCGGCGCGAGGTTTCAAATACCTCTAGCCACGCCAGTCCTTCTCTCGGAGGGCTTTTAATTAAAACCGGTTTCCTACCACCGGCTAAAAGGTAGGATCTATTGTGTATTCGTAGCCAAGTTGGTAAGGCACTCGACTTTTAATCGAGGTATCGCAGAGTTCAAATCTCGCCGGATACACCAGTTATGCGCCCATAATTCAAAGGTAGAAAGCGAGTCTCTAAAACTCGTATGTGCTGTCCCAAAAGCAGCTGGGCGTGCCAAAAACGGTCTCCAATTCGCGGTTGGAGGCAAGTCCGAAGTCAATCTATGATCAACCTGTAATGCGCATACGATTGCGAAGTAGATGACACTTAGGCATCATATAACGCGGGATATAGCAGTCTGGTAGCTAATCGTCCTCATAAGTCGAAAGTCGTTGGTTCAAATCCAACTCCCGCACCCAGCATCTCCCCTTTTGCAAGCCTGCCGTTAGTTAAACTCCCTCTGGCGGCAGGTATATTTTGAAACTTGGCCGATTCGTCGGCAGGGCGCAAGCTCAAATAGATGATAAAGACCTCGACTTAAAATTCCGAGGTCGAATTTTGAACAGAACCTATTAAGCCTCTCAACGATGCGTATCATGATAGGTCTTTTATAGAATTTTCTACCCGGCCTCCCAGATTATTGGTGCCCATGAGGGTGGATCTTTTGTTGCCGTAGGATGTGCGCACGTTCTACGGCTTTTATTTTGATTTTGAATGGAGGTGTTTGTTTGCCTAGGAAGAAAAAGGTTGTTGAAGAAGATATCGTTCTGACAAACAAGCCAACTTACCATTGTTGTCGTTGCGGTGATGAAAAAGAGGATCCGGTAGGAACTTTTTATAGACTACCACATAGCTTACTTTATAAAGCAAATGACTGCTATGCGCCCCTTTGTAAGAAGTGCGTGAATAGTCTTTTTGATGAATTTAAGACAAGATATGGAAGTGAACGTACTGCTTGTATCTTAATGTGTCATCTTCTTGATGCCCCGTTTTACAATTCTCTTTTTGATTCGGTTGTGTCTCACAATAATAATTTTTCCGTAGGTTTATACCTTCGCCAATTAAATAACAAACAGTTTCAGTTTCAAAACTTCTGTACTACGATTACCAGTGGAGAGCTGAACAAAACAGCTGTTGATATTCAGGAAGAGAAAGAGCAGAAGTGGTCTAAGATTGAGATTCAAGCAAAGGATGATTGTATTTCTGTTATCGGTTATGACCCGTTTGATGGTTATAACGAGGGAGACCGACGTTATTTGTTTAGTGAACTTATCAAGTATTTTGAGGATGGTATTGAGGATGACCCGTTTAAGCTATCCCAGATTGTTCAGGTTGTGAACAACAATAATCAGATTCGACAGATTGACTTACAGATTGCCCGCTTAAATCCGATGAACTCGGCTGAGGCAATCAAGAGCCTTAATGATATTAAGGTCAAGTTGGTTTCTAACAACGATAAGATTGCCAAAGAAAACGAGATTTCTGTTAAGAACCGTTCCAACAAGGATGCCGGACGTAATACGCTTACATTCTTGATGAAGGATATGCGTGAAAAGGATATCGCTGGCGCAGAAGCAAACTTCTATGACCAGCTGCAATCTCCGGGCACTCAATGGGCGGCAGATATGAGTTTTAAGGCAATTAAGGAAAATGCTTTCTTTGACGAGAACGACCAGCAGGAAATTTTCGATACGCAGAGAGAATTGATTGATAAGTTCCAGAAAGAAAGCGACGACGCCAAGGAAAAATACAGGTTGTCTCTTATTGAGAATCAGCGACTCAAGGAGCTGTTGGAAGATGCCGGTATTGACGCAAGCGAAAAAGATACGGATGGTGATGCCGTATGAGAATGAAACAAAGAGCGCCCATTATTACAGCCGTAAAACGTAAGATTTATGAGTGTGATGCGGCAACAATTGCGTTCTATCGGCGCAACCCAGTTATTGCGGCAAGAGATTTGTTGGGTATCCAACTATTTGACGCTCAGGCGTATATGCTAGAGCAGAGTTGGAACGCAAGTCATGTCCTTTGGGCGTGTAGTCGAAACTTTGGTAAGTCCTTTGCTGGTTCAGTCTTTATGCTTCTAAAAGCAATGCTATATGAGAACCAGTCTATTTATATTGTATCATCCGTCGGTGATCAAAGTAAGGTAAAAAGTTGCCTCGTATATACGGAAACGTGTGTATGCTTCTTAGTTAAATGCAGGTAATTGGTAAAGCTCTACACTAAAGCGGAATCGGAAACGGTAAACGTAAATGTGCGAAAGTAGAAAAAACGTAGAGATGAGCTATGCTGAAATAAAAGCGTCTTATGGCGTGCTAAAGCTCGTAATAATCCATGTTCATGCAGCCAATATCCGTAACGTTGTAGTGATACAGCAGGATAAGGTTCAACGACTAGCTCCCTGTCGGAGCGGCGAAAGCCTTAATGTAAAACCGCAAGCTTATGGCGGAGGAAAAATCAAGCTCCAAATTACATTTGGATGATGAAATAGTCTACTCACGACAAGAAATTGTGTGGCCGTTTATACGGCGGTACGCAGTTGCGATGCGTATTAAATATTTTTGGAAACTTTTAATAAAATCGAAGAAATTGTCACTCGTGTTGGTAAAACAGCGGCTTCAATTCGTAGTCTACAAGATATCGCAGAGAAAGAAACCAAGAAGTCTGCAACAAACAAGAGTGGTTTTAGTCATAACCCCGCTGGGTATATCGTTGAATTTTACAACGGTAGTACAATCAACACTTTGAATAGCAAACCAGACTCTGTACGTGGCCGCCGGGCTACTTTTATCTTTTTTGATGAGGCTGCGTTCTGTTCTGATGAACTGATTGTTGTCTGTGAAGCTTTTGCTACTCAGAACAGCGACTTTGTTACTGATACAGATGGTAGCTATAACCCTGAAACTCAACCTCTTCGCGTCCCTACCCAGTTGGTGTATGCTTCTAGCCAGGATTCCATGGACAAGCTTTTTTATAAGTATTATAAGCAGTTCTCAAAAAGAATGATTGCTGGTGACCGTGATTACTTTGTTTGTGACATGATTTGCGACGTTGCCATCAATGTTTATATGAATGGCAAGCCGTACAAGCCGCTTCTAACTCAAGATAAGGTTGATGCAGCTATGAAAGCAAATCGTGAGAAGTGTCTGCGCGAATTTTACAATAAACCGACTATGGACGGTGGTGTAAATCAGATTATTAAGTGGGGTACAATCCGGCGTAACGAAAGAAAATACATCCCACAACTATATTGGGACCCGAATTACAACTATATTCTGGCTTTTGACCCTGCACGTACAATGGATAATTCCATTATTGGTGTTATGCGTATTTACAATGATAAAGAAAATGGTATATGCGGAGATATCATAAATTGTGTGAATATGGTTGATCTTGCAAGTCAGAAAAAATTCAAGTTAGATTCTAATCGTCAGCTTGATGAACTACACGAGTTGATTTTACATTACAATGGACAGAATCCAGATTACGAATATCTGGATTCTCTTATGTTGGATCAGGGTGCTGGAGGTGGTGGCACTTCCACCTATGCAGATGGTTTACTTTCCAACTGGAATGATAAATCTGGCACTGAACATAGAGGTTTGATTGATGCAAGTCATGAACTGTATCAGGGTTATGATGCTCGTTATCCAGATGCTGTAGATAAGTTGCATCTGATTAGTCCTCGAAAATTCCGTACTGCTATGGTTGAAGAATTTATCGAGTTGATGAATTTGGGCGTAATCCATTTTCCTCTTGAGTATAACGGTGGTGATTATGTTCAGGTCGTAGATGGCGTGGACAAAACAACCGGTCAGGAAATTCTAAAAACGCATGAACTATCCTTGGAAGAGCAGACTGCGTGGGTCAACATTGATTTGATGAAAACCGAGATTGCGAATATTCGCAAGACCACAAACCCTGAAAATACTACAGTGACTTATGCGCTGGCCGTCGAAAAACAGAACCTTATGCACGATGATCGTTTCTTTGTGGCAATTCTCTTGGCTCATCGTCTATACGAATTACGTCGTAAGGATAAAGTGCGCCAGTCTGCGGTGGAGACAATGACTGCTCCGCCGATTTGTATTTCTAACATTGACTTCTAAGCAGAGGAGGTGAAAATGTGGCAAGAAAGAAAAAGGAAGATTTTGATGTCGTGACTGCTTCACAGACGGATGATGGTACTGTTATTATTACCTCTTTAAATGAACTTTCAGAAGAGAGGATGAATAACGTCATCCGAAATGCAGTTGCGTCTTATGACCCTGAAAACAAGCAGTACAGTACATATCTGAAAATATCAGCCTCCTCTGAGACGCTAACGGTTGACCGAATTGATGAACTTGCACGAGGGTTACAGTCGAGCCTGACGAATGTGCAGACGGTCAATGGAATTATTCGTAATTACATCAATAAAGATGACTTAATTGGCATTACTTATGATGCGATTGAGGCGAATGTTAATACGGAGTTCAAATGCAGTTTTGCGCAGTTCCCTGAACAGCGTAATAAGACAAAACAGGTAAATTACGCCCGTGAAGTGATTGATGATTTCAACACACAAATCAATGTGCGAAGTCTGCTACGTGCCGCCATTCCGATGACTTACGCAGAGGGCACTTACATTACATATCTTCGTCAAAAGGATGAGAACTACATTGTAGACTACTACCCTCTTGGTATTGCTGAGATAAGTGATTACTTATCAAATGGACAGCCTGTTGTGCTTATCAACATGTCTAAGCTGAAATCCGCTTTGAGTAAATCCATGCTGAAGGATAAGAAGAATAAAGCACTGTTCTTTGAAAATCAGGAGACAGAGATTCAAAACAACTATCCAGATGAGGTGTATCAGGCATTTAAGAATGGTGATACATACGCAAAATTGGATGTTGACCATTGTGGCGTGATTCGTATTGGCAATATGGGACAAAAATATGGTGTTTCTCCCCTGTTCCGCGCCTTACGTCCGGCATTGATGCTTGAGACTTTTGACACTTCAGACCGTGTAAATGCTAAGGCAAAGGCAAAGAAAATCATCTGGCAACAGCTTGACCCTGCATTGATGGGTCCAAACAACGATAAGAAGGGTTTTTCTGAACAGGTGACGGCACACGATAACCTGCTGCGTGCATGGAAGCAGAATACCGTGCTTGTGACGACCGCTCCTTATGTAAAAGATATCAAGTATGTTGAGCCAAAAGTTGAGATGACAAATATCGAAACTGTCAAACAGTATCGCAACCGAGAAATGGCTGCTTTGGGTATTAGTTTTTTGAATACTGATGGTCAGCAGACTGTTTCAACTGCAAAGGTGTCTCTTGACCAGCTGATGAAAAATATCGGTAAGATTGCAGAACAGATTGAGGATGTATTAAAGCGATGGTATCGTATTCGCCTTGAAGATGCAGGTGTAGATTCAATGTACTGCCCTGATGTGAAGGTCTCTACTACTGAAATGATGGGTATGGAGATGAAGAAGGCGATTGCTCAGTTCCTGTTTACAACTTTGAACTGTTCTTACAAGACTGCTTACGAGTATATGGGACTTCATGCTGAGGACGAACTACGCAAGCGTCAGGCTGAAACCGAGGAAGGTTATGACGATGTTTTTGTAGCTCGCCAGACCTCTTATACATCGACAGGCAACCCCGGCGGTGGTGGTGATAGTGATAAAAAGACAGGTCGTCCAAAGGGCGAGGAAACTGAAAAACAAATTTATGACCAGCAGAGAAATGAAGATAGTAAGTGAGGTGATAAACGATGAGTAAGGAGTATTTCTATAGTAGAAATATCTGCTGCTCTGAGATTACGGAGCATCCAGACCACTATCTTGCCAAGTTTGTCATCTGTGACTTCTCAGTAAATGGGAATCAGGTTGCTTTGAACCGTGACACTATTGAAAGTTGGATGAGCACACTGGTTGGCAACCCGCTTGTTGGCAAGTTGGTCGTAGCTCCAAAGGGTGAACTGGATTTTTCCGGTCATAATATGAAAGTCGTCACCAGAAAAGACGACGATGGCAATGAATACAAGACTGCCGAATTTGACACTGATGCATTCGGTAGCTTTCAGTCGGTCGGCATCGAGAAAATTGACGATACCGACTTTATTGTTGCCTCTTGTAAGATCTGGAAGCGATATCCAAAGGCTTGTGCGACGATTCTGCGCCGCATTGAGAGTGGCACGTTAAATACCAGTTGGGAAATTGACGTGCTAAAAGCTCATAAGGGAATAGTGGGTGGCCGCATGGCAAAAATCATTGACGATGGCGTGTTTACTGCACATTGTTTGCTTGGTGCAAATGTTGAACCGGCATATAAGTGTTCTAAACTGCTTGAAGTCGCTGAAACCGATTTTGGTCTTGAATTGGCAAATGCCTATATCGAGGACACAAAAGAGATTTCAAATATAGAATCTAATGAAAAGGAGGCAAAAAATTTGGAACTGAATAAGGACAATGAGACTCAGACCGCACAGGTTGAGAATCCAACCGAGACTGAGCAGGCAGAGCAGACGGCTACTGAGTCTACCACTGAGCCCACCACTCCGGCAGAGCCTGATGTTCAGACTTCCGAGGAAGGTGGTGAAACCCCTCCCCCGACTGAGCCTGAAACCGGTACTGAGCCTGCTGGTGAGCCAGAGCCGGAGTCTACCACTGAGACTTCCAGTTTGACCGGTCATGACCTGTACGAGAAGCTGAATGAGGCTGTTGTGAAGTTTAATTCAGATATGTATCTAGCCGAAGTGTTCCCCGAAGATCACACTATCTGGTGTAAGAAATTCGGTCGTTGTATGAACGATTTGGATTACATCATGTTCTCTTACACCGTTGAGGGCAACGAGGTTTCTCTTGGCGAGCCGCAACGTATCACTCTGACTGTTTCTATTTCTGATGTTAACACCAAGATTGCGGAGCTGAATAACACTATTGCAAGTCTGAATACTGAGCTGCAGAGTGCAAAGGAAGAGGTTGCTTCTCTGACTCCATATAAGGATCAGGCAGAGAAGGAAGCGGCAGAAAAAGCGGCTGCAGAGCTTGCACAGAAGAAGGAGGATCTGCGTCAGTACGCACTCTCCAGCAAGATGATTACTGAAGCTGAAGTTTCCGAGGGTGGCAATTACGCAAGTCTGATTGAGAATCTGGACGAGACCGGCATCAAGAATGTGATTGCCGAGCGTTGCGTTGAAGCTGCCAAGAAGGCGCCTGCTGAAAAGAAGATTGAGACCTCTGAGGTACATAAGTCTGAGAGCATCAAGCTGAATTTGAATGAAACCAAGTATAACACCACTAACGCTAACAAGCGTGATGCATGGCGGGAATATTTGGGTAAGTAATAACATTTAAGAGAAAGGAAAAATATTATGATTCGTGAACTGATGGTAAACGGCGCGAAGAATATTCCCGCTAACTATGCCGCAAAGGTCGATATGGTCACCGGTATGGGTGTCCAGGTTGACCACAAGGCTGGTCAGGTTAAGTTCCCTGACGCAGCTACCGCTGAGGGCATCGAGATGGTTGCCCATGAGTTTATCCCGGAGGGCATCTATGCAAGCCAGACTAATTTTGATGACTATGATAAGATGGCAACCGAGATTAAGGCAGGTGCGCTGGTGAAGCGTGTTCCTCTGTATGCTGGCGAGCTGTACGGCACCGACCAGTACAAGGATGGCGATGCACAGGATACCAATATCGGCAAGCTGCTTGAGGTCAATATTGACGGTAAGTGGCAGGTTGCTACTACTGGTACTTCTCGTTTTGAGTTTGCTGGCGTGATGGACGACAACGGCCACAAGCTGATTATGATCAGTGTGCTGCCCGAGGCAAAGACTGTTGCTTGATTGAGAGAAAAATCTTGAATATGATACGTGAAATTTAAGGCTATCGTCTTTGGATGGTAGCTCTTTTATTTTGCGCGAAGAGAAAGGAAATGAATTATGGCACTGAATATTGAAGTGGCCGAGCTGATGAAGCAGCCTGGTCGTGTTTATGAAGTTGCTGAGAAGACTCAGTATAATCGCGCTATGGATGCCGAGGACAAGGAAATTGCTGAGGTTGTTGGCGCTCATGTTGAGGAGCTGATTGACAAGGGTGATCCCAATAAGGAGATTGCTCAGTTTGTTAACCGCACCGTGACTGATGAGCTGTATGGTGCACCTGACGAGCTGCTTGACTCTATGTTTGAGCGTGGTAATGTTGGTGAGTTTGATGACTACGAGGCAGGTCGTACTGTTAAGAACACTCTGAAGGCTTATGATGCAGCTAAGGGTGGCAACGTGCCGAAGTCTTACCTGCACTACGAGACCATTAAGCCCGTCTGGCGTAATAAGCAGATTGAGGCTGATCTTAGCTTTGTGGAAGTAAGACGTAATGCTTGGAAGAGTGTGGCAACTCTGACCACTTTTATGACTGAGGCTCTGAAGAACCAGATGTTCTATGACATTTTCAGCATGGTTGATGACGCTATCACTGGTGGTGAGCAGAAGATCGACGCACAGGGCAAGGAGCCCACTATGCAGGACATGGACGCTCTGGCTCTGTATCTGAATGAGTACGCCGATGGTGGTAATCCCTTCACTGTCAGCCTGATGAAGTATTGTGCCAAGATGCGTCGTATGACCGGTTACGCTGAGTATCTGTCTGACGCAGCTAAGGACGAGTTCAACCGTTATGGTCTGGTTAAGACTTATGATGGTGTTGCTATTACTGGTATTAGCTCTGCTAAGAAGCTGGGTGATGGTTCCCTGCTGATCCCGGATAAGCGTATCTATGGCATCGCAGGCAAGATTGGTCGCCTTGACATGAAGGGTGAGACTCATACTTACGAGGATCACGACAACAACAACGAAAAGATCCATCTGATGGTCAAGGACTTTACCTTCGGCTATAGCATTGATCATATCGAGCGCGTTGCTAAGATTGTTCTGCAGTAATTTTTACCAAAGGCAAATTTGAGCGGGGACTTTGCGGTCTCCGCTTTTATAGAAAAGGAGACAAATTATGAGTTCCGTGATGGAAAAGAAGTTTATTGACGTTCTGAACTGCGACGATAACGTGGTTACCATTTCGTCACTGAACGGTAAGGGTTATACTTTCGAGCCAGGTAGTGTGGAAGATCCTTGTGTGATTCCTATTCCGCCGGAGGAGATTATGTATATGAATAGCACTTGTTCTGCGTTCAAGAATGGTGTTCTGCGTTTTCGCCCTGAAGAGAAGAATGAAATCTTTAAGGCTATTGGCATTAAGGGCGACGATGTTCTATTCATTGAAGATATCGACAATGCGATTCTGAATCCTACTGTTGAGAATCTTCAGCGAATGATTGACATCAAGGATGGTGCTCAGTTTGAGCGTATCCGTGGTCGCTTTTATCGTATGACTAATGCCGGTGAGGATCTGTCTACTAAGGTCAAGCGTCTGATTGATGAGCGTTACAAGGAGCTGCGTGCTGGCAAGCGTAATAGCGAGCTGTCTGTTGTTCCTGCAACTAAGTCCACTGATAAGGTTCATGAGGAGCTTGAGACTGCAAAGAGTCAGATGGCTGAAATGCAGAAGCAGATACAGGCCATGATGGTACAGATGCAGGCTATGATGGCTGGCGCACAGCCCGTTACACAGGACAACTCTGTAGAAAAGGCTGTTGTTAAGCGTGGTCGTAAGAAGGCAGAGGCAGAAAAGGCGGAGGTCGTTCCCGCCGAGTAAGATTGGAGGGATTAAATGACCGCGTTTTCGGATGTATACGACAAATTTTACGAGTTGGCCGAAACTGACAGTAATTTCTTTCAGTATTTTGACCTAACCGAGAATGAAGTGCGAGATCTCGTACATGACCGTGCAAAAAGTTATTTGATGGAATCACTTTCTGTGATTACAAGAAACATTGAGCCGGAAGAGGATTTTAGTTTCGATGATTACGATTCAGAACTAGAAGAGTTTAATTCAGATCTCACATTCGATGAGATTGATATGTTAGCGCATTTGATGTTAGAGCAGCATTTCAAGCGAGAGTTTGGAAAGCTGAAAGCATTTGGCGCACAGGACTTACCTACAAGTCTTCAGGTATTCTCCCCTGCTAATGAGCGCACGAGCATTCGTGCTCTTGTGAAAGACATCCATGAGGAGAATATGACGATGTTAGACAATTATATGGCAAAAGATCGCTCGACCCGTAAGCGTAAGACCATCGACTATGATACATACGCTTCCTACTCCGAGTAAGGAGGTGTACCGATGGATTTTTATACGAGGGCACGAGCTGTGGGCGGTGCCGCAAAGATGTCTAACAAAAAGGATGTCAAAATTGCTTTTGCAAAGCGTGATTTCGCTACACACTTCAAGGATAGTGTTGACTATGAGGATAACACTCTAGTAAATGGTTTGCCCCAAAAACTGGTCGTTAGCCGTAGTAATAGTATTGTTAAGGAAAAGAATATCTGGGCTTATCCCGGTGATTCCTTGAATCTTGGTGATATTGTGGATTGCTACAATTGTAAATGGCTGGTAACTGAGATTGAACCAAATGATGAGATTTTTCTTCGTGGAAAAATGGAATTGTGTAACCGCCAGATTCAGTGGCAGAACCCGATTACTGGTGAAATAGTTTCTCGCTGGGCAACGCTGAGTAAGCCATACTACGCGAACAACAAGGAACTCGTGGTGACTTCACTAAGTCAGCGTGAGTATAAGGTGCAGATGCCTTTTGATGATGAGACTGCGTTGATTGACCTTGATAAGCGCTTTATGCTGGAAATTATCAATGGAGAACCGAAAACATATGTTACGACTTCTGTTGACCAGAGCACAGAGCGCTATGAGTTACATGGTAAGACGCAGGGATTCCTTGTATTGAATATCCGGCAGGATCAATACAACAGTAAGACGGATAATGCCGAGAAAATGATTTGTGATTACTTTGAGCCGAATAAGAGCAATGAGCCGGATACTGATTCTCAGGTGACTGCTGCTATTAAGTACGCAGGCAAGCCGGAAGTTCGTGTTGGTGGTTCTTGGAAGAAATTCACTCCTGTATTTACAAGCATTACAGGTGAAGAGGTTGCGGAAGTTGCAAAGTGGAGTTTTATTTGCCTTGATGAATTCAAGAGCTTTGTTGAAACACAGACTGCCGACGATTGTACTTTTAAAATTCGTATTTTGAATAATAGTATTATGGACGGCGCAACTGTTAGGATTTCTCTGACAAATGCAGATGGTACGGCAAATACATCCATTGAATGTAAGGTGGTGAGCTTGCTGTGACAACGAGTGAATTGATTACTGACTACAAAAATAAATTGGCTTTAAAGTTGGTCAATACGGACGGACTTGTTGAAGCGATGGGTAATGACGATATTGAAGAGCCTGACGAGGCGATTTATACATACATCTTCCCATACTTCCATATTCCCGACACGATTGAGGCAGCACACAGCTATATTTGTTTTAAGGTAAATATGACTGACCGAAGCAACGTCAACGATTGGTATGAAAATTTCACTCTTACTGTGTGGGTTATTGTAAACCAAGCGTTGATGAAGATGAAAGGTCATGGCGGTGCAACACGAGTTGACTATCTGAGTGGACTTGTGGAAAAAGAACTACACGGCAGTACAATTTTTGGAATCAAGCAACTTAAAATCACATCCAATATCGAG
>OHUE01000865.1_pt1 | contig 14688 bp, 11 predicted proteins | sample 1579111 | NCBI WGS metagenome assembly OHUE01 (sample SAMEA3879524, study PRJEB24766) | human gut metagenome | biome: human-associated habitat; feature: feces | place: USA | collected 1985/1987 | reverse complement strand
AGCCAATACCATGCCGATTGCCTGCCAACGCGCTGAATTGACGCCGGACGTCAGCTCCGACGGTCGCAATACCCAATCGGAAAACAACCCCGACGTCGAAGCCTCACTGATCAGAGCCTTCACCGACCGGCCGCCTAAATCAGAAAGAAGCGGCTCCAACAAGCGAAGCTGCGATTTAGTCAAGGTATCAGGCGCATCGCGAAGGCGCTGCAGGGCATTGACAACATCAGCAATCACCAGAACTTTGGCCCGTATTCTGACGGCAATCTCGGTCGCTTGTACAGAGTTGGCATGGAATATAAATTCTAAACATAGCGGTAAAGTAAAAGAACAAATAAAGCAGGCCCGATGGCCTGCTTTGTTTGCCTAACGAGGAAGTATTATGCGAAAAATTTTCAGTTTCATTTTAACGGTTCTTATGGTATGCTTATGTATAAGCGGTTGCTCTCCGCTAACCGGAAACTCCGGTTCGGGTAGCGCAGTAAAAATTACCGATGATAACCAGCGTATTGTTACCTTGAAGAAGATTCCGGAAAGAATTGTTGTCCTGTCCCCGTCCTTCCTGGAGCTGGTGGAGGCAGTAGATGGCAAGGTTGTCGGCCGTGCCAAAACACAGGTAGGCAAGGTGCCCGCTTTTGCCAAGGATGCTGCCGAGGTAGGCTTTATCTTTAATATCAATGTAGAAAAAATCGTGGAGCTGAAGCCTGATCTGGTAATTGCTTACAAGGGCATGCACGAGCGTTATCTGCATACATTGGAATCCAACAATATTCCAGTTGTTGTGCTGAATCTGAAATCCTATGAGGATGTTAAGCACAGCATGCTCACCATTGGCAAAATAATGCGTAAGGATGATAAGGCACAGAAGGTTGTGGCAAATCTCGATAAGGATATCAATGCTACAGTAAGCATGCTGCCTAAAAGCGAGCGCAGCGTAGCGATTCTGCACACCACCAGCATGGGCATTACCATGGAAAAGGAAACCAGTATTGCCGGCTGCTGTGCAAAAATGCTTAAATTACGCAACGTAGTACAGGGCGAAACCAAGCCTGTCAGCGGACCGATGGGAACTCAGCCTGATAAGGCTCCCTACAGCTTAGAGAATTTGCTGGAGAAAAATCCGCAGGTAATTTTTATCACCTCTATGGGTGCGCCCAGAGATAGTGATGGCAATCCTAAGCTGGAGATTATGAGCAACCCGGCGTGGAATTCCATCGATGCGGTAAAAAATAAGCAGGTATTTTTCCTGCCGGACGATTTGTTCCTGCTGAATCCTGGCTTGGAATATCCTAAGGCAGTACGCTACATGGCAGCTAAAATGTATCCTGATGCAGTAAAGGAGTAGGCTGATGATTGATTATGTAAAAAATATCCAAGCCTTTTATGAGCGTGATGATTATAAGGCTCTTGCCGGCCAATCGGGGGCAACTGCTGTTGAAGCAAGCTTCAAAGATTTGACCTATGTTCCGCGCAAGACCAAACCGTTGCCGGGGATGATGGCCGGGACGATGCTGCAGGAGTTTGCTTTGCAGCCTGCGCAGCCTACGGCGCTGTATCTGCATATTCCGTTCTGCAATCTGCGCTGCTCCTACTGCAGCTTTTACCGCAATCCCTTTGAGTCGGAGCAGGTTGAGGAATATGTACAGGCGCTTTTGGCGGAGCTGGATTTTCTGCAGCAGCAGGGCGTTTTTGCTCTTGGCCTGGATGAGGGCCGTCATGATGCGGCCGGGCATGGCGCCGATATAGGTGCGGCGGTGGCCGCGCACCTCAGCCTCGTCGTGGAGGCCGCCCAGCGAGACGCGGACGTATTTTCTGCCCATGGCCTCGGCAACGCTCTTGCCCAGCGAGGTCTTGCCGACGCCCGGAGGACCGTAGAGGCAGAGGATGGGGGACTTCAGGTCGCCACGGAGGCGGAGCACGGCCATGTACTCCAGGATGCGCTCCTTCACCTTCTCCATGCCGTAGTGGTTGCGGTCGAGGACGCGCTGCGCACGCTTCAGGTCAAGGCGGTCCTTGGTATATACGCCCCACGGCAGCGAGACGAGCGTCTGCAGGTAGTTGAGCAGGACACTGTAGTCGGGCGACTGGGGATTGATATTGTCGAGCTTGGCGAGCTCCTTGGCAAAGAGCTTGCTCACCTCGTCGGGCCAGGGCTTGAGGAAGGCCTTCTTCTTGAGTTCCCTCTTGTCCTCAGACTCGCCGCTGTCGCCCAGCTCCTCGCGGATGTTCTTGATCTGCTGGTGGAGGAAGTACTCCTTCTGCTGCTCGTCGATGTCGGCGCGCGTCTTGTTCTGGATGTTCTTCTTGATGTGCAAGAACTGGGTTTCGCGGTTGAGGACCTTCAACAACTTGAACAGTCGCAGCTTCATGTTGTCCTCCTCCAGCAGCATGATCTTGTCGTAAATGTTGCTGACGATGTTGGAGGCGACGAAATTGACGATGGAGAGGTGGTTGCTGATGTTCTGCAGGGCGACCATCGCCTCGTTGGGGATGTCGTCGTTCATCTTCACATAGATCTCCACACCCTGGCGCAGACCTTCCACGGCCGCGGCAAACTCCTTGTCGTCTTCTGCGGGGAAGACTTCAGGGATCATCTCCGTCTCGGCGGTGAAGAAGTTGTTGGCGTCGTCGAGCGACTTGAGACGGCAGCGCGCCGAGGCGATCACGATGGCCGAATGCTCATTGTTGGATCCGGGCACCTCAAACTCCTTGACGAGCTTGGCATAGACGCCCACTTCGAAGAGATCCTCCTGGATGGGGTAGTCCACGCTGGCGTCTTTCTGTGCGAACACGGCAAAGGTCTGGTCGGGATGATCGCGGAGGTAATCCAGCAGCTTCAAACTCGGCTGGCGCCCGATGAGAATCGGGGTCATGACGCCGGGGAAGGGGATCAGATTGCGGGTGATGAGGACGGGGATGGAACCATCCACGGGACCGACCTCCTTGGCCAGCGCCGAGGGGTCGCCGTCGTAGTCCGACAACATCATCCGTATCGTTGTATTTTGCTTCATTATCTTATTGTCTTCTGTGTTTTGGCGTGCAAAGGTACAAAGAAAATTCCTATTTCATGGAAAAATCCGTGCGAAACCTTGACTTTGCCCGCACAATGCGGCATTAGGTTGGCCGCAAGGCAGGCAATGGGGTGGCTGCAAGCGCGGGCGAAAGGCTGGCCGCGCGCGGGACAGGATCCACAAGGCAGGCGATGGGCTCAGTCTAAAGTCTGATCACCTGCTTCACGCCCTTGACCGTGCGCAGCTTCTTGATCAGCAGGTTGAGCTTCGACTTGTCATCGAGCTGCACGACAAGATTGCCCGAGAACAGACCGTCATGGGAGTCGATATTGATGGATCGCATCACGATCTTCTCGTCCTTGCTGATGATGTTGGTGATGTTGCTGACGATGCCGATGTCGTCGTTGCCGATGACGCGCAGCGTGATGTCGTAGTGGGAACTGCCCTTGCCGCTCCACTGCGCACGGACGATGCGGTAGCCGAAGCGGCGCTGCATCTCGGCGGCGTTGGGACAGTCGGCACGGTGGATCTTGATGCCGCCATTGACGGTGACGAAGCCAAACACCTTGTCGCCATAGATGGGGTGGCAGCAGCGGGCGAGCGAGAAGTCAATGCCCTTGAGGCTCTTGTCGATGATGAGCACGTCGTCGTTCTTCTTGGCCTCGGTGGTGGCGGGGTGGGCATACTCGAAGTTTTCCGCGCTCTCGGCCTCGCGCTCCTTGACCTGGCTCTGGTCGACCAGGGCCTGGTATTCGTCGAGGACGCGGGTGGGGTCGAGGCGGCCTTCGGCGATCTGGTGGTAGAAGTCGCTCTGCTCCTTGAAGCCCATCTTGCGGATGAGGTGGGCGACGGTGGCCTCGTCGTAGTCGAGCTTCTTGTTCTTGAGGCGGCGCTCCAGCAGCTCCTTGGCGTAGAGCCCCTGCTTCTGGCGTGTTTCCTTGAGCGAGAGGCGCAGCTTGGCGCGGGCACGGGAGGTGACGAGGATGCGCAGCCACTCCGGCTTCGGAGTCTGGTTGCTGGCCGTCAGGATCTCGACCGTGTCGCCACTGTGGAGGGGCGTGCGGAAGGAGACATTCTTGCCGTTAACCTTGCCGCCGACGCAGGTGTCGCCGACGCGCGAGTGGATATGGTAGGCGAAGTCGAGCACGGTGGCTCCCTTGGGAAACTTCAGCAGGTCGCCCTTCGGGGTGAAGGCATAGACCTCGTCCTCGTAGAGGTCGAGCTTGAACTGGTCCATCACCTCCAGGTTGTCGCCTGCCTCCAGGGCGGTGCGGATCGAGGCGAGCCACTCCTCCATGCCGCCACCGTCGGCCTTCACGCCCTTGTAGCGCCAATGGGCGGCGAGGCCGTGCTCGGCCACCTCGTCCATGCGCTCGGTGCGGATCTGCACCTCCACCCACTTCTGCTCAGGACCGAGCACGGTGATGTGGAGACACTCGTAGCCATTGGACTTCGGCACGCTGATCCAGTCGCGCAGGCGCTTCGGGTTGGGCTGGTACATGTCGGTGACGATGGAGTAGGCCTGCCAACACTGCATCTTCTCCTTCTCCAGCGGGGAGTCGAGGATGATGCGGATGGCAAAGAGGTCGTAGATGCCATCGACGCCACACTTCTGCTTCTTCATCTTCTGCCAAATGGAGTGGATCGACTTGGTGCGGCCCTTGATATGAAATTTGAGTCCGGCCTCGGTGAGGTGCTTGCTCACCGGACCGATGAAGCGCTCGATGTAGGCGTCGCGGGAACGCTTCGTGGCGTTGAGTTTCTCCTTGATCAGATAGTAGGCGTCGTGCTCGAGATACTTCAGCGAGAGGTCCTCCAGCTCGCTCTTGAGCTGGTAGAGGCCCAGTTTATGGGCCAAGGGGGCGTAGAGGTAACTGGCCTCCTCGGCCACCTCGTGCTGTGCCTCCTTGTTGGGCGTGTCGCGTATCTGGCGCATCAGGCAGACGCGGTCGGCGATCATGATGAGCACCACGCGCATGTCCTCGGCGAAGGAGAGGAGCAGGTTGCGGAAGTTCTCGCTCTCCACAATGGGAGTCTTGCTGTAAAGCTCCTGGACGCGGACGAGGCCCTGGAGGATCGTCGCCACGCCCTCGCCGAAGTCCTTGCGCGCCAGCGTCGTGTCATAGTGGCCGCGAAGCACGCTTTCGTAGAGCATGATGGCCAGCAGACTGTCACGGCGCAGGCCGATGTCGCCGACGGCCACCTTCGCCGTCATCAAAGCCTTGAGGACGGGATTGAGGCCGAAGCGGTCGCGCTCGATGTGGCGAGCCTCGATCTCAGAATGGATATGGGTGCGCAGACGCTCCACGTCAGTACCGGTCAGGGTGTCGTTGAGCATCTCGTGAATCTCCTTAGTAAGTGCCTCGCAGGCGTGCTTTTCTTCCTCGGTGAAAACGAATTTTTCTTCCATTGGCTGACGTTGCTTTGATGAATGATGCTACAAAGTTACGAAATTTCATCTGAATATTTCCCGATTTAAGAAAAAGTAAGTATATTTGTGCATTGGTTAGAGGACAACAAATAGACCACCTTATTTATAATATTAATATCGCAAAAGGATATGCTGACACAACAAGACTTGCAACAGATTGCTGCCAAGGGCATTGCCGAAGAGCAGCTGCAGAAGCAGATGGATGATTTCAAGCGCGGATTCCCCTTTCTGAGGCTCGACTCCGCAGCCACCGTGGGTCATGGCATCCTGGCACCGACGGACGCCGAGCGCGAGGAGTACATCCGCCAGTGGGACGCCTACAAGGCCGGGAAGCACCGGGTGACGAAGTTTGTACCCGCCTCGGGCGCTGCCAGCCGCATGTTCAAGAATTTGTTCGCCTTCCTCGACGCCGACTACGACGCCCCGCAGACGAGTTTCGAACACGAGTTTTTCGACCACATCCACCAGTTTGCCTTCTTCTCCGAGCTCGACGCTGCCTGCCTGAGGAATGAGGGCAAGGGAATCGACGACCTGCTGGCCGCGGGAGGACACAAGGCCGTCGTGGCCAACCTGCTGGAGGAGCGCGGCCTCAACTACGGCCAACTGCCGAAGGGCTTGCTCCGCTTCCACCGCTATGAGGACGGGGCCCGCACGGCCATGGAGGAGCATCTCGTGGAGGGCGCACGCTACGCCAGCACCAACGGCGAGGCCCACATCCACTTCACCGTCTCGCACGAGCACCTTCCTTTGTTCAAGGCGGAGGTGGAGAAGCGGGTAGGGAAGTATGCGGAGAAGTACCAGGTGCGCTACGACATCTCCTTCTCGGAGCAGAAACCGAGCACGGACACCGTGGCGGCCAATCCCGACAACTCGCTCTTCCGCAACGAAGACGGGTCGCTTTTGTTCAGACCGGGTGGACACGGCGCGCTCATCGAGAACCTCAACGACCTGGAGGCCGACGTGGTCTTCATCAAGAACATCGACAACGTGGTGCCCGACCGGTTGAAGGAGGACACCGTCACCTACAAAGCGCTGCTGGGTGGCGTCCTCGTGACGCTGCAGGAGCGCGTCTTCGACTATCTTAGATCGCTCGACGAGGCAACGCCGACGAAGGAGAAACTGGCCGAGATGGAAGACTTCCTGGAGCACACGCTCTGGTGTTTGCCGCCGAAGGAGAAGGCGGGATGGAGCGACCAGGAGCGTGCCGACTACCTGCACCGCAAGTTGCACCGACCGATCCGCGTCTGTGGTATGGTGAAGAATGTGGGTGAGCCCGGCGGAGGCCCGTTCCTCGCCTACAACCAGGACGGCACGGTGAGCCTGCAGATCCTGGAGTCGAGCCAAATCGACAAGACCAACGAGGCCTACCAGCGGATGTTCTCCGAGGGCACGCATTTCAATCCCGTGGACCTCGTCTGTGGCGTCATCGACTACAAGGGCGTGGCGTTCGACCTCCCGAAGTTTGTGGATCCCTCCACGGGCTTCATCAGCACGAAGAGCAAGAACGGACGCGAACTGAAGGCCCTGGAGCTCCCGGGACTGTGGAATGGCGCGATGAGCGACTGGAACACGGTCTTCGTCGAAGTGCCGCTCTCTACGTTCAATCCCGTCAAGACGGTCAACGACCTGCTCCGCGAGCAGCATCAGTAGGCCAAGGCCTGGCCAGCCAACCATATTCATGGGAGGTACGGTCTGCCTACGACAACGGTAGGCAGAGGGCCTGGCCAAGACGCTCGATGGATCTACCTAATATAGGTATAAATACAAGCACAAGTATAAGCACGAATATAAGTACAAGAAAAAGTACAAGAGAAATACAAGTACAAGAAAAGCCGCTGAATGGTCAGCGGCTTTTCTCGTTATAATGCAATTTACTTGCGATGGTTCGTTTTCTTGATTATCCGAAGTTATCGTACATGATGCTCTCCGGCTCCACACCGAGACTGTCGAGATAGTCGGTGACGGTCTTGATGAGCATGGGAGGACCGCAGAGGTAGTACTCGCAATCCTCGGGAGCGTCGTGATCCTTCAGATAGGTGTCGCGGATGCAGTTGACGGCGAAGCCCGTGTAGTACTTCACACCCAGCTCGTCGGCCTTCGGATCCTGACGGTCGAGGGAGAGGTGCATGTGGAAGTTGGGGAACTCCTTCTCTAGCTCCCAGAAGTCCTCCAGGAAGAAGGCCTCGGTCAGCGAGCGCGCGCCATAGAAGAAGTGCATCTCGCGATCGGTGCAGTGGAGCGTCTTCGTCATGTGCATGATCTGGGCGCGGAGCGGAGCCATACCAGCACCACCACCAATCCAGATCATCTCGCGCTTAGACTCGAAGTTGGGATGGAAGTCGCCGTAGGGACCCGACATCATCACCTTGTCGCCAGGCTTCAAGGAGAAGATGTAGCTGGAACCGATACCGGTCGGCACATCCTGGAATCCTACCTCGGGACGCGGCTTGAACGGCGTCGTGGCGATACGCACCGTCAGGGTGATGATGTCGCCCTCGGCGGGATAGTTGGCCATGGAGTAGGCGCGGATCGTGGGCTCGGGGTTGTGAGCCTTCAGCGAGAAGATGTTGAAGTTCTTCCATGCGCCCATGTAGTCCTCGCCAATGTCGTTCTTGTCGAAGTCCTTGTCGTAGTCGATGCAGTCGTAGGCAGGGATCTTGATCTGGGCGTAGGAACCCGGCACGAAGTCCATGTGCTCGCCCGGGGGCAGGGCCACCTTGAACTCCTTGATGAAGGAGGAGACGTTCTTGTTGGAAAGCACGGTGCACTCCCACTCCTTGACGCCCATCACAGACTCGGGCACCTTGACACTCATGTCGCCCTTGACCTTGCACTGGCAACCCAGGCGCCAGTTCTCCTTGATCTGCTTGCGCGTGAAGTGGGGACGCTCGGAGTCGAGGATCTCGCCACCACCGCTGAGCACCTGCAGCTTGCACTGTCCGCAGCTGGCCTTTCCGCCACAAGCGGAGGGCAGGTAGATGCCGTTCTCGTTGAGCGTGGCCATGATGCTCGATCCCTGATCGACGTTCAGCTGCTTGTCGCCATTGATCGTGATGGTCACTTTTCCGCTCGGGCTAAGAAACTTCTTGGCCAAGAGCAGGATGACAACCAACAGGAGTATTACCGCAAGGAACACTCCTACACTGCTGATAATGAAATTGATATCCATACGGTAATATTAAATTTTAAGTCCTGAGAAGCACATCATGGCCAATGCCATGAGGCCAACGGTGATAAATGTTATGCCGAGACCCTGCAGGGGTTTGGGCACGTCGCAGTACTCCATCTTCTCGCGGATGGCACCCATCGAGGCGATGGCGAGCATCCAGCCCAGTCCTGAGCCGAAGGCGAAGGAAATGGCGTCCCAGACGTTGCCGATGTACTGTGAGGAGGCGGGGTCGAGACCGATGCGCTGCTGCATGAAGAGCGAACCACCCATGATGGCGCAGTTCACGGCGATCAGCGGCAGGAAGATACCCAGCGCGCCATAGAGCGACGGGGAATACTTCTCGACGGCCATCTCCACGATCTGGACGATACCTGCGATGACGGCGATGAAGAGAATGAAACTCAGGAAGCCCAGGCCCAGCGGGTCGAGCACCTTCGTCTGAAGGAGATAGTTGACGGGCAGCGTGACCACCAGCACGAAGGTGACGGCGGCACCGAGTCCCACCGAGGTCTTCACGTTCTTGGAAACGGCAAGGAACGAGCACATGCCGAGGAAGAAGGCGAATACCATGTTGTCCACGAAGATGGACCGGAAAAATAGACTGATTATATGTTCCATAACTTATATCTCCTCCTTAATTGTTCTCCTTGTAGAAATAGGCACGGTGTACCCAGATGACACATCCCACGAGGATGAGGGCCGTAGCCGACATGGTCATCATACCATTGTTCATGTAGCCAGCCTGATAGACGCTCTCGGGGATGAGCTGAAAGCCCAGCAGCGATCCGCGGCCGAAGAACTCGCGCACGCCACCGACGATGACGAGGATGAGCGCGTAGCCCAGTCCGTTGCCGACGCCGTCGAGGAACGAGGGCCAAGGCTTGTTGGTCATGGCAAAGGCCTCCAGACGACCCATGAGGATACAGTTGGTGATGATCAGACCGACATAGACGGAGAGCTGCACGCTCACGTCGTAGGCGAAGGCCTTGAGCACCTGGTTGACCACCGTCACCAGCGCGGCAACGACCACCAGCTGCACGATGATACGGATGCGGTTGGGGATGGTGTTGCGGATGATGGAGATGATCGTATTGGAAAATGCCGTGATGATTGTTACGGCAAGGCCCATGACGATAGCCGGCTTCAGCTGCGAAGTGACGGCCAAGGCGGAGCAAATACCCAGCACCTGAACCAAGACAGGGTTGTCAAGGTTGAAGGGATTGGTCAGAGCCTCTTTGTTTTGTTTACTGAATAAAGCCATCTTTTCTTACTTAGCATTAAAGAATTTAACATAGGGCTGCAGGCCGCCTTTCTCGGCTTTGAGCATGTCGGCCACACCGTTGGAGGTGATGGTGGCACCCGTCACGCAGTCCACCTGCGTCTTGGGGTCAGTGACCTTCTTCTCCACGGAGAGAGCGACGTGGTCGCGGTCGCCGTTGGCGAAGAGCTCCTTGCCCTTGAACAGGTCCTGCCACTTCTTGTTGTCCTTGATCTCGGCACCCAAGCCGGCAGTCTCGCCCTCATGGTTGAAGTAGGCGCCAAAGACGGTCGTCTTGTCGCCATTGACGGCGATAAAACCGCTGATGGGGCCCCAGAGGCCGTTGCCATAGACGGGGATGACATACTTCGTCTCGCCATCCACCTTGCAGCGGAAGACGACGAGCTTGCCGTCCTTGGCCTCGGCGGAGTTGAGGTGCTGGAAACCAGCCTCCGTGCCGCCCTGCTTGCCAGCCTCGACCACGTTGCCGTTGGCGTCGATCATGTCGTCGGCCTCGACGAGGTTCTGCCAGAGCTTGGCAGCCTCCTCATTGGTCATGTCGCGGTCCTGGTTGAGCGCATAGAGGATCTGCTTCTGTGTGTCGAGCATCACGTTGGCATCCTGCTGCGGCTTCAAAGCCTGATAGACGGATGCGAGCATCAATGCCACGACCACAACGAGGACGACCGAATAGATGATGGTGTATGAATTGGTGTTTGTTTTCATCTTTCTTTCCTCCTTACTTATTGGTTAGCATTCTTTTGCGCCCCACGCTTGCTGCGGCGGCTGATGTTGCGGTCCACCACGCAGTAGTCGATCAGCGGAGCAAACATGTTGCCGAAGAGGATGGCGAGCATCATGCCCTCGGGGTAGCCGGGGTTCATCACGCGCACCACAACGGCCATGATGCCGATGAGCGCACCATAGACCCACTTACCACTCTCGGTACGGGCCGAGGTGACAGGGTCGGTGGCCATGAAGACGGCACCGAAGCAGAAACCGCCGAGCATGATGTGCTCATACCAGGGGATGCTGCTCATGCCCAGCTGCTCGAAGACCACGGCCATCAGACCGCCACCGAGGAACACGCTCAGCATGGTCTTCCAGGAGGCAATGCCCGTCCACAGCAGGATCACGGCGCCAATGGCGATGGCGATGACGGAGGTCTCGCCCATGGATCCCGGGATGAGACCGATAATCATGTCGTTGAAGCTGGCGGAGACGTCGGCGTGCTGAGCGATCTCACCCAGCGGAGTGGCCATCGTGTAGCCGTCGGGGGCCTTGAAACCCATACCCAAGATCGGCTCCGTGGCCACCCAGATGGTGTCGCCAGTCATGCTGCTGGGGTAGGAGAAGAAAAGGAACGCACGCGCGAGGAGCGCGGGGTTGAAGACGTTCATACCCGTACCACCGAAGATCTCCTTGCCGATGACGACGGCGAAGGCAACGGCCAGAGCCAGGATCCACAACGGCGTGGAGACGGGGATGATCAGCGGGATCAGGATACCGGAGACGAGGTAGCCCTCCTGGATCTCCTCGCCCTTGTACTGGGCCCAGGCAAACTCGATGCCGAGACCGACAATATAGCTGACGAGAATCTTGGGCAGCATGGCAGCGAAGCCATAGAGGAACATACCCATGAACGTAGCCTCGGCCAGCTTGCCTGCGGCCACGGCGTTCTGGTATCCGATGTTGTACATTCCGAAGAGCATGGCGGGCAACAATGCGATGACCACAAAGCTCATGATGCGCTTCGAGTCGATAGCGTCGTGGATGGAGACACCGCTCTTGGATGTCGTGTGCGGCACATAAAGGAATGTGTCGAAAGCGTGGAGCTTGCCGCCCTCCTCGAAGTTCGGACGTATCTTGTCGAGATAATTTCTAAGACTCATATCTGTAACTTTCTTGTTTAAGCATTTTCTTTACGGAGGATATCAAGACCCTGACGCACAATCTGTTGCAGAGGCAGCTTTGAGCTATCCACAAACTCGGCCAGCGCGAAGTCCTCCGGGCTCACCTCGTAGATGCCCAACTGCTCCTGCTTGTCGATGTTGCCCGTGATGATAGCCTTGACAAGGTACTCACCATAGATGTCCATCGGCAGCACGCGGTCGTACTCACCACTCATGATCATGCGGCGCTCGCCACCCTTGATGCGCGCGTCGAGCGTGTACTCCTTCTTGCCCTGCAACCACGAGAAGTAGCTGCGAGAGGTGGAGAACGTGTTGGCACGCGGCATGATCCAACCGGCCAGCTCATCGACGTCGTCGCCCTCGGGGATGGCACAGACCTCGGAGGTGTGTGCGCCCAATACGCTCTCGTCGTTGGCGATGCGGCCCGTGAGCGGGTTGCCGTTGAGCAGACGCACATGGCGGTCGCTCTTCACGTTGCCGTCAATGATCTCCTTCAGCGGCGTGCCGACCAAAGCCTCGACATAGGCGGGAGACTTGATCTCGCTGCCTGCCACGGCTACCATGCGGCGCAGATCGACTTTGCCCGTGTTGAACAGGCGACCGAAGAAGAGCACGGCCGTGGGATCGACTGTCCAGACCGTCTCGCCCTTGTTGACCGGGTCGAGGTGGTTCACCTGCACACCGACGTTGCCGGCAGGACAGGGACCGTCGAAGACCGTCACCTCAGCGTTCTTCGCACCAAGCAGCGCCTGGGAGGTCTGCTGAGCGCCCACGCCAAGATGCACGCGCGCGATGCGCGACAAAGCCGTGATACCAGCCTGGAAGTCCTTCTCCTGGCCCTTCAGCTCCAGCTCGAAGTCGCCCTGCAGCGGCTTGTCGCGGAGGGCGGAGACAAAGATGGCCTTCGGCATCGTGTCGGGAGTGGTGGAGACGGCATAGGGAAGCTGGTCGATGTAGCCGAAGAGACCAGCCTCAAGCAAGGCCTTGACAACGGCAGCTCCATCGAGCTTCGAGGGATCCTTCACACCAAAATCGGCATACTCCTGCTGGGCGTCGGCCTTCACCGTGACGCGGAGCACCTTGCGGCGATCACCACGCACAACAGCCGTCACCGTTCCGCTGACTGGGGACGCAAAGCCCACCTCAGGGAAACGCTTGTTGACAAACAACGCGTCGCCCGCACGGACATGGTCGCCCTCCTTGACGGCCACCTTCGGCGTCACACCAACGAAATCGTCGGGCACGAGCGAGTACTCTGCCGACGGCTTCAAGCGGGTAACGGTCTCTGCGGCACGTCCTTTCAGACGGATGTCCAAGCCCTTACGTAGCTTAATTGTTTCTGACATAGTTGAATCTAGATTGTTATGTAATTTCTTTTGTTCAAACCTCGTTTTGTAATTTTCGTGCAAAATTAACTATTTTCAGCCGATTACGGAAAGTTTTTTGCGGAAAACTTTCAAGCGATTTGGGTTTTGTGTGGCAGATGGAGGAAAAAGGACGGGATAAAGGCACAATATTTTGCACGGAACGCCGTTCTGATAGGTATGAAAATGACGAGTTTGCGGCTCTTGCTCTTAGCCGCCCCCTTGGCCGTCCTATCCCTGGCGGCCTGTAGCGACGACGATTCCTTCTCGGCGTCGCCCGACCACCGGCTGGCCTTCTCTGCCGACACGGTAAGTCTCGACACGACCTTCTCCCGCGTGCCCACCACGACCCGCACCTTCTGGGTCTATAACCGATCGGGCGACGGCGTGCGATGCACCAGCGTCCGCCTGCGCAAGGGCAATCAGACGGGCTTCCGCGTCAATGTCGATGGAATGTACCTCGGACAGGCCAGCGGCTATCAGGTCGGCGGCGTGGAACTGCGCAAGGACGACTCGCTGCGCGTCTTCGTAGAGCTGACCTCTGCCGACACCCATTCCGAGGTGCCGGAACTGCTGGAGGACGACCTGGTCTTCACCCTGGAGAGTGGGGTGGAGCAGAAGATCAACCTACGGGCTTGGTCCTGGGACGCCACCCTACTGGATGGTTTAAAGATAAGTCGTGACACGCTGATACAGAGCACAAAACCCATCGTGGTTAAAGGAAACATAGAGGTGGATAGCGCCGCCACGCTCACCATCGGAGCGGGCACGACACTCTACTTCTCCAACCATGCTGGCATCGACGTCTATGGCACGCTGCGCGGCGAGGGAACGCCCGAGGCCAACGTCACGCTGCGCGGCGACCGTATCGACCGCATGTTCGACTACCTGCCCTACGACCGCGTCTCGGGACAGTGGCAGGGCATACGGCTCCACGCCTCTTCTTTCGACAACGAGATCCAATATACCGACCTCCACTCGGCCTACAACGGCATCGTCTGCGACTCCTCCGCGGCCGACCGCACCAAACTCCGCCTCTATAACAGTACGGTGCACAACTGCCAGGGCTATGGCCTCTATGCCGTGGGGTGCCAGCTCGACCTCTACAACACGCAGGTCACCAATGCTTCCATCGACTGCGTCTCCATCACGGGAGGCAGCGTGGTGATGCGCCATTGCACCCTGGCGCAGTTCTTCCCCTTCGACCTTGGAAAGCCCGTGGGCGTGGCGCTCCGCTTCGGCGACCGCTACGAGGGCGACGTGACGATACCGCTGACGCGATTTGACATCTTCAACACCATCGTCACGGGCTACTCCGACGACGAGATCATGGGCAATTTCTCCGACGTGGAGACGGCGACCTACTTGTTCGACCACTGTCTGCTGCGCACCGGAGAACCCGAGACGATCGACGAGGCCCACTACAAGGGGGTGATCTGGGAGAACGTCAAGGACACAACGGCCTTCGGACGAAAGAACTTCGTCAAGATCGACTATGACAAGCAGTACTTCGACTTCCACCTCGACAGCGTCTCCCACGCC
>OHUE01000858.1_pt1 | contig 14802 bp, 9 predicted proteins | sample 1579111 | NCBI WGS metagenome assembly OHUE01 (sample SAMEA3879524, study PRJEB24766) | human gut metagenome | biome: human-associated habitat; feature: feces | place: USA | collected 1985/1987 | reverse complement strand
TGGATGGTGTGCAGGATCTTTGGGAAGGAGAATACACATACCGTTGTATCCTGACTAACGACTATGAATCTTCCGTAAGAGAAATTGTCGAGTTCTATAACCTTCGTGGAGGAAAGGAACGTATCTTTGATGATATGAACAATGGTTTCGGGTGGGACAGATTGCCCAAATCCTTCATGGCCGAGAACACTGTGTTCCTTCTTCTTACAGCACTTATCCGTAACTTCTACAAGGCCATTATCCAAAGACTTGACGTAAAGAGGTTCGGACTCAATGCAACAAGTCGCATAAAAGCGTTTGTCTTCAGGTTTATCTCTGTACCAGCCAAGTGGATCAGGACATCAAGGCGGTATGTGCTGAATATCTATACCTGTAACAATGCTTACGCAGATATTTTTCAGACTGATTTTGGATAACGCCTACAACTTATGGGTATGATACTGCGTATTGTCTCAAGTCGCATTGTGGGGTAAGGGGATGTTGTAGGCAGAAGTGGGTGTTTCTGCCTCAATTTATCTGATAATTCAGTAATGAGAGGACGTGTACACGCAAGAAGGACGTTGAAGGGCTTAGTTGCGGATTTGAGGACAACCAAAAACGCAAGTAGGCCTCAACGAGCGATTTGGGATTAAAAAAACGAAAAAAGAAGCACACGTCGAATATTTTTCGTAATTTTGCATTTCGTAACCGCCTTGCGTCATGCCGCCACCCCCTTTGCGGGGGCGGTCCACGCTCACGGGCGACCACCAACGATATGTTTCGGATCAAGAAATTAGACCTATTCATCGCCCGCCAGTTCGGCCAACTGTTTGCCGGCACGTTCTTCATCAGCCTCTTCGTGCTGATGATGCAGTTTCTGTGGCGCTATGTCGATACGCTTATCGGCAAGGGTCTCTCCGTCGATGTACTGGCGGAGTTTTTCTGGTACATGGCCCTGATCATGGTGCCGCAGGCCCTCCCCCTGGCCATCCTGCTCAGTTCGCTCATCACCTACGGCAACCTGGGCGAGAGCAGCGAGCTGACAGCCATCAAGGCGGCAGGCATCTCCCTGCTCCAGTCGATGCGCGGACTGATCGTCGTGAGCGTCTGCATCGCCTTCGTCTCGTTCTATTTCCAGAACAACGTCGCCCCCAACGCCCAGCTGAAGCTCGCCCAGCTCATGCTGTCGATGAAGCAGAAAAGTCCGGAGCTGGAGATACCAGAGGGCATCTTCTACGACGGCATCCCCCAGACCAACATCTACGTGGGAAAGAAAGACCTGCAGACGGGCAAACTCTACAACATCATGATCTACCGCATGACCGAGTCGTACGAGGACCAGGCCATCATCCTGGCCGACTCCGGCATGCTCCAATCCACTGCCGAGAAGAAGCACCTCGTGATGAACCTCTATAGCGGAGAGTGGTTTGAGAACATGCGGTCCGAGGAGCTCTCGGGAAGCGCAGCCGTGCCCTACCGCCGCGAGACGTTCGTCCACAAACGCCTCATCATGGACTTCGACGGCGATTTCAGCCTGACCGACGCGGCAGGGTTGGCAGGCAACGCGCGCACAAAGAGCCTGCAGCAGATACAGACCGACATCGACTCGCTCAACCTCTCGGGCGACAGCATCGGCAAGATGTACCTCCGCGACGCCGACAACTTCTACTACGAGGGACGCCCCCTCACACCCCACCTGCTGAAGATGGCGCGACGGGAGGCGGCAGCCAAGACAATGGACTTCGACACGCTCTTCGCACGCCAGAGCCAAGACGCCCGCCGCATGTGCGTGGACAGGGCGCTGAGCACCGTGCAGGCCGAACTGACCGACCTGCAGTTCAAGAGCATGATCACGAGCGACCTGGACAAAGACATACGCCAGCACGAGATAGAGTATATCAACAAGTTCTCGCTCGCCCTGGTATGCATCATTTTCTTCTTCATCGGCGCGCCCTTGGGAGCCATCATCCGCAAGGGCGGACTGGGCATCCCCATCATCGTGGCCGTCGTGGTCTATATCATCTTCTATATCCTCGACAACACGGGCTACCGCATGGCGCGCCAGGGATCGTGGGCGATATGGTTTGGCAAGGGGCTCTCGCCCGCCGTGCTGATACCGACGGCCCTGTTTATCACCTACAAGGCCAACAAAGACTCCACGGTCTTCAACTTCGACGCCTACCGCAGCCTCTTCATGCGGCTGCTGGGCCTCAGGGAGCAGCGCCACGTCAGCGGCAAGGAGGTCATCATCGAGACGCCCGACTACACGTCCGACGCCGAGCGCCTCACGCGCATGAACGGCGAGATAGCCGAATACGAGCGCAAGCACCGACTCAAGTCGCCGCCCAACGTGATCAAGACGTTTTTCCACTACCAGCCCGACCACGAGATAGAGCGCATCAGCGAGGAGATGGAGCAGGTCATCGAAGACCTGGGCAACACGCGCAACCGCATCATCCTCACGGCCCTCAACCGCTACCCCATCCTCGCCGTCAAGGCCCATACGCGGCCCTTCGAGCACAAGTGGATGAACATCGCGGCAGCAGTCGTCGTGCCCGTGGGCCTCTTCCTCTACTGCAGGATGTGGAGTTTCCGCCTCAGACTGCACCACGACCTGCAGGCCATACGATCTGCCAACGAGATGATCGTGCAGGAGGTGGGGAAGATGAACGCGTGAGGACGTGAATACGAATGTGAACACTTATAAGAATCATAAATAAAGAAAAGATAGAAATGGAAGATTTCAAACTCAGCAGCATTGAGGCTGCGCTGGAAGACTTCAAGGAGGGTAAATTCGTGATTGTCGTCGATGACGAGGACCGCGAGAACGAGGGAGACCTCATCATTGCCGCCGAGAAGATCACACCCGAGAAGGTGAACTTCATGCTCAAGAACGCGCGCGGCGTGCTCTGTGCACCCGTGACGCTGAGCCGTTGCGAGGAACTGGACTTGCCACACCAGGTGCAGGACAACACGTCGATGCTCGGCACGCCGTTTACGGTCACCGTCGACAAACTCGAGGGGTGCTCCACGGGTGTGTCGGCAGCAGACCGTGCGGCCACTATCCTGGCCCTGGCCGACCCCGAGTCCACACCGCAGACCTTCGGTCGCCCCGGCCACATCAACCCGCTCTACGCTCAGGACAACGGTGTGCTGCGCCGTAGCGGCCACACGGAGGCCTCCATCGACCTCTGCAAGCTGGCCGGCCTCCGCCCCGTGGCTGCCCTGATGGAGATCATGAACGAGGACGGCACGATGGCACGCATGCCGCAGCTCCAGGAGAAAGCCAAGGAGTGGGGCTTGAAGATCATCTCCATCCGCGACCTCATCGCCTACCGCCTGAAGCGAGAGTGCCTCATCGAGGTCGGCGAGGAGGTGGAGCTGCCCACCCGCTATGGCAACTTCCACCTCATCCCGTTCCGCCAGCAGAGCAACGGACTGGAGCACATGGCGCTCATCAAGGGTGAATGGAACGAAGAAGAGCCGATCCTCGTACGTGTCCACTCCTCCTGCGCCACGGGCGACATCCTCGGATCGAAGCGCTGCGACTGCGGCGACCAGCTCCACAAGGCCATGGAGATGATCGACAAGGAGGGCAAAGGTGTGCTCATCTACATGCAGCAGGAGGGCCGCGGCATCGGACTGATGAACAAGATTGCCGCCTACAAGCTCCAGCAGGAGGAGGGCTACGACACCGTCGATGCCAACACTCACCTCGGATTCAAACCCGACGAGCGCGACTATGGCTGCGGCGCGCAGATGCTCCGCCACCTTGGCGTGCACAAGATGCGCCTCATGACCAACAACCCGAAGAAGCGCGTGGGACTGGAGGCCTACGGACTGGAAATCGTCGAGAACGTGCCTATTGAGGTGCCGGCCACGGAATACGACTACAGATACCTCAAGACCAAGCGCGACCGCATGGGTCACGACCTCCATCTGTAATCACGCCTCGCTCATGGAGCTTGTGCCACGGCCATCGTCATGGCACAAGTTCCATGCTTTTCTCATTCTTTAGCAGGAGCAGGCAAGGGACCTTGCCACACCCTCCACGGCGAGACCACAAGTCTCCGCCTGGACAGAATGTCGATTTCCCACTATTTATATATGTAGAGAAAGGTCATGATACGAACATTAGCCATCGACGACGAGCCGCTCGCCCTGCAGCAGTTGGCCGCCTATATCAAAAAGATACCCTACCTGGAACTGGTCGGCGAATGCCAGAGCGCCATCGACGCCCACACGCTGATGCAGAAGGAGCCCGTTGACGCCATCTTCTGCGACATCAGCATGCCCGACCTCAACGGCCTGGACTTCGTGCGTGCCCTCAACCCGCGCCCGCTGGTCGTCTTCACCACCGCCTACAGCCAGTATGCCGTCGAGGGCTATAAGGTCGATGCGGACGACTATCTTCTCAAGCCCTTCAGCTTCGAAGAGTTTCAGCAGGCTGCCGAGCGTGTCCACAGGCAGTATGACCTGCTCCACCAGGAGGAAGCAGCTGCCGCCAGCGCGTCGGAGATAGACGAGAACGACGACATCTTCCTCAAGACGGAGTACAAGGTGATGCGCGTGGCAGTCTCCGACATCCGTTGCGTGGAGGGCATGAGCGAGTATCTGAAGATCCATCTCGTCAGCCGAGACCGCCCCGTGGTGGTACTCATGAGCATGAAGAAACTCGAGGAACGGCTGCCACACGCCTCCTTCATGCGCGTCCACCGCTCGTGGATGGTCAACCTCCGGCGCATCCGCGAGATCAGCAAGAGCCGCATTACCCTCGACAACGACACGGAAGTGCCCATCGGCGACCTCTACCGCGAGACGTTCCAAAAGTATATCGAAAGCAAGTTTGTCGGCAAGTAATCGGCCACCCGACTGCCAAAGACACGAAAGCAAGCGGCCTTTAGCAAGTTTTCACGCCGCAATGCTCCCCGATTGGGGGAAAAACCGTACCTTTGCAGTAAAATAACATTCAAATCAAAAAGCGTTATGGCACAGGAAGATGTATTCAAGAAGATAGTAAGCCATTGCAAAGAGTATGGCTTTGTCTTTCCGAGTTCTGAAATCTATGATGGTCTCGCCGCCGTTTACGACTATGGTCAGAACGGCGTGGAGCTGAAAAATAATATCAAGGAGTACTGGTGGAAGTCCATGGTGCTCCTCCATTCCAACATCGTCGGTATCGACGCCGCCATCTTCATGCACCCCACGGTGTGGAAGGCCAGCGGCCATGTCGATGCGTTCAACGACCCCTTGATCGACAACCGCGACTCGAAGAAGCGCTACCGCGCCGACAACCTCATCGAGGACCAGATCGGCAAGTATGAGGAGAAGATCGACAAGGAGGTCAAGAAGGCTGCCAAGCGATTTGGCGAGAGCTTCGACGAGGAGAAATTCCGTGCCACCAACCCCCGCGTCCTCGACTACCAGAAGAAGCGCGACGACCTCCACGAGCGCTACACGGAGGCCATGCAGGGTCCCAACCTGGAGGAGCTGAAGCAGATCATCCTCGACGAGGGCATCGTCTGCCCGATCAGCGGCACGAAAAACTGGACCGACGTACGCCAGTTCAACCTCATGTTCGCCACTCAGTTTGGTGCCGCTGCCGACGCCAACAACACGGTCTATCTGCGTCCGGAGACCGCACAGGGCATCTTCGTCAACTACCTCAACGTGCAAAAGACGGGCCGCATGAAGCTGCCCTTCGGCATTGCCCAGATCGGCAAGGCCTTCCGCAACGAGATCGTGGCCCGCCAGTTCATCTTCCGCATGCGCGAGTTCGAGCAAATGGAGATGCAGTTCTTCTGCAAGCCCGGCACGGAGATGGAGTGGTTCAACTACTGGAAGAAGCATCGTCTGGCCTGGCACCAGGCGCTCGGCATGGGCAACGAAAACTACCGCTACCACGACCACGAGAAGCTCGCCCACTACGCCAACGCCGCCACCGACATCGAATTCCACATGCCGTTTGGCTTCAAGGAGGTGGAGGGTATCCACTCGCGCACCGACTTCGACCTCTCGCAGCACGAGAAGTTCTCTGGACGCTCCATCAAGTATTTCGACCCCGATACCAACGAGAGCTATACCCCGTATGACATAGAGACATCGATCGGCGTGGACCGCATGTTCCTCACCATCCTCTGCCACTCCTACACCGAGGAGAAGCTCGACAACGGATCTGAGCGTATCGTCTTGCGCCTGCCCGAGCCTTTGGCTCCCGTGAAGTGTGCCGTCCTGCCGCTCGTCAACAAAGACGGACTGCCCGAGAAGGCACAGGAGATCGTCGACAGCCTGAAGTTCCACTTCAACACCCATATCGAGGTGAAGGACTCCATCGGCAAGCGCTACCGCCGCCAGGACGCCATCGGTACGCCGTTCTGCGTCACCGTCGATGGCGATACCCTCACCGAGGGCACGGTCACGCTGCGCTATCGCGACTCGATGAAGCAGGAGCGCGTCCCCGTGGAGAAGCTCCGCGAGATCATCGAGGACCGCGTCAGCATCACCAGCCTGCTGAAGAAATTGCAGTAATCCATTACCCATTGCCGCCCATCCACGTCCCGCCTCCTGCCCTATTGGTTTGGGAGGGGCGTGGCTGGGCGAATTTTGCATAATAACATAAGATGAAGACATTCAAAGACCTGCTCCCCTTGCTGGCCCTGCTGGCAGGCGTGTTGGGCTTCGTTTCCTGTTCCGACGACAATGAGGACACCGTGGACGAGTATGCCGACTGGCAAGTGAAGAACGAGAACTACTGGAAGGATCTCTACACGGCCACCAAGAGCCGCATCGCCCAGGGCGACACGACATGGAAGGTGATTCCCTACTGGGCCATCGACGGACTGGAGCCGACGCACGGCACGGTGCAGTATGGAGAGATGCAGCACATCATCGTCCATGTGCTGGAGAACGGCACGGGCACAGACCGTGCCGCCTTCACCGACTCCGTGAAAGTCCACTATGAGGGCCACCTGATTCCCTCTCCGACCTACACGGCGGGCTATCGCTTCGACGCCTCCTACTCAGGCACTTTCAGTCCCGTCACATCCCATCCTACCATCCTCAAGATCAGCAATCTGACGGATGGTTTCGCCACAGCCGTCATGAAGATGCGGGCAGGCGACCACTGGATGGTCTATATTCCCTTCACGCTGGGCTACGGCAAGACCAAGCAGACGGGATCTTCCATCCCCGCCTACTCCAACTTGATTTTCGACCTACGAATGGTCGGGGTGTGCCGATAAGCTGAGGACAAAAGACGGTGAGTCAGCGGTTTTCCAAAAAGGTATCGGACGCACTCCTGGCAAAGCTCCGGGCGGGCGAAAAGCTCACGGGCGGTGAGAAACTAAATCTCATCGTCCAGTTGAGTATACCCTCTATCCTGGCACAGGTCACCACGGTGCTGATGTTCTACATCGACGCTTCGATGGTGGGCAGTCTGGGAGCGGAAGCCTCGGCCTCCATCGGTCTCGTAGAGCCGGCCACCTGGCTTTTCGGATCGCTCGTCGGTTCCGTCTCGATGGGCTTCAGCGTACAAGCCGCCCACTTTATCGGGGCTAACGACTTCACACGGGCACGGGCCGTCATGCGCCATGGCTATGCCTTCGGCCTCTTGATCGGCCTCCTGCTCATGGCCATCGCCGCCTTGATAGCGTTTCCCCTACCCCGCTGGCTGGGTGGAGGAGCCGATATCCAGCACGATGCGTCGATGTATTTTCTGATCTTCTCCTTCGCCGTCCCGGTCCATCTGATAGAGCACCTCTCCGCCTCCATGCTCAAGGTGAGTGGCGACGTGCGACGTCCCAGTGCCATCGCCGTGCTGATGTGCTGCTTCGACGTGATTTTTAACTTCTTCTTCATTTTCCCCACACGCACCCTTTCCGTCTTCGGCCACGAAATGACCGTCTGGGGACTGGGACTCGGCGTGGAAGGCGCGGCTCTGGGCACACTTATGGCCTTTGTCGCCGCTGCCATCCCATTGTTCTATTTCGCCGTGTTTCGCAGCAAGATCCTCGCCTGGCGACAGGACGTGGAGCGATTCACATGGTGCTGGGACTATATCCGCCACGCCTGCGGACTGGGTGCGCCAATGGCTTTCCAGTATCTTCTGATGAACGGGGCACAGGTGGTCTCCACCACGATTGTGGCACCTCTTGGCAACATCGCCATTGCCGCCAACTCCTTTGCTATTACGGCCGAAAGCCTTTGCTACATGCCGGGCTACGGCATTGGAGACGCTGCCACGACCCTTATCGGACAAAGCGTGGGGGCACGGCGTGCCGACCTCTGCCGGTCTTTTGCCAAGATGACCGTCACCACAGGCATGATCGTCATGGCGCTGATGGGCGTGGTGATGTATGTCTTTGCCCCAGAGATGATTGGCCTGCTCTCGCCTGTGGACGAGATTCGCACGCTGGGCACCGAGGTGCTGCGTATTGAAGCCTTTGCCGAACCATTCTTTGCAGCCGCCATCGTCTCTTATAGCGTCTGCGTGGGTGCGGGCGACACGCTAAGGCCCTCGATCATCAACCTCGGCTCAATGTGGTTCGTACGACTGACGCTCGCCGCTGCCATGGCGCCCCACTTCGGTCTTCGCGGTGTCTGGGTGGCCATGGCCATCGAACTGACCGTACGCGGCCTGCTCTTCCTGTGGCGCATCGCGCGTGGGAAATGGCTCAAGATGGACTGACCACACAGGATCGCCTTACACTCTTTTCCTATTCGCTTACAAAAAAATCTTCCCCTCATGCAACAGATACTTATCAAAATGATCTCCACGAAACCTTCACGCGCATGCTTGGTGCCGGAGACACTCGACCAATTTCACATTCCCTTCATCCCGCTCGACCACGCCAACTGGTCTGGTCAATACCCCTACAAACCGACCGTCAAGTTTAGGATCTCCTACGTCGACGACTGTATCCTGCTCCACTATGTCGTGACGGAGGAAAGTGTCGCCGCCGTGGCCGATGACGACGGTGGAAGGGTGTGGGAGGACAGTTGCTGCGAGTTTTTCCTCCAGCCTTTCGAAGACGGCTCCTACTACAACTTCGAATGCAACGCGGCAGGGAAGATGTATATCGCCTGCGGCATGACACGCGAGGGGCGCAAGCAGGTGGCAGCTATCCACTACCACAACGTGAAGCGCTGGACCTCCTTTGGCCGCAAGACGTTCAAGGAAAAGAATGGACGACAGACCTGGGAAGTAGCCCTCATCATCCCACTCGACGTGATGACTTCCCACCATCTGCGCCATCCGCGCGGCATGACGATGCGGGCCAACTTCTACAAGTGTGGCGACAAACTGGCCAAACCGCACTTCTTGTCGTGGAATCCCGTCGATTGCGACCATCCCGACTTCCATCGCCCGTCCTCCTTCGGCAAAATCACCTTTGTGTAACCTCGGACAGGAGGCTACGGCTTATAAACTTTTTTATCTCACTCCACATGAAAGGGCAACAGGATGGGAAGTCAGTGCTTTCCATCCTGTTGCCCTTTTATGTTTCTAGCCCTGGCGTCTTTCATGTTTCAGCCAAGAGACCTGCGACGTTTCTAACACCAATACTTCCTTACTCGGGCTTCGGCAGGTCGGCCTCGTCCAAGGCCACAAGGCCGCGCTGCTTCTGTCCGTCTATCAAGATACGGAACGCATGGGGGAAGCGGACATGGCGCACATGCTTCGTCTCCTCGACGGCAGGGAGCGCGTCGAGCCAGTCGGTACGACAGATACCCTCACCACGCCAAGCGTTGATAGTGAAGTAGCCGACACCAAACGATGTGAGGTTCTGAAAGAAGTGCGTGCCCTGCGAGGCGTCGATCTGATATCCCTTGATACCCAGCTCCACTATGACGCTGGCTGCGGAGATTGAGGACCATTTCACAGGAATACCCAATCCCGGATCGCTGGAGCCCCAGCGGCCTGGGCCGATGAGGACATAGCGCTCGCCATCGTCGGCAAACTGGCGGTTGAAGGTCTCTACTTCCTGCGCCACCTCCTTGTTTTCGAGCGGATTGTAGCCATCGGAAGTCTTCACATAGACCACATCCCTCACCTCGTGCGACTCGCCATGACCCAGCGCCATATCCGTCCGGAGCAGACACTGATCATCGGCGATCTGCGACAGGTTTTCGACGACCGCCTGGTTCTCCTCCACGATGGGACGTATCTGCAGCAGGTACATCTCGCCCGTACGATCGGCATTGAGGTTGCAGGCAAACTCTATCTCTACAGGGCGCTTCATCGCGTCGGCACCAAGTTGCATGGAGAGCTGCATCAGCTTGGGCAGGGGGAAGACTCCCTGCTGGAGCACGCCAGCAAAGGAGATGATCTTGCGATCACCCTCCCATAGTCCGTCGCGGATCACATTGTCCAGTGGGTCGTAGGTGGAGGCGATGAAATGAAGCGCATGGTCCTTCTCGGCCTCCCTCACCCCCAGTTTGAGTATGTTGAAGCCATCGTCCACCTTGAAGTCTTCGCCTATGTGGCGCGTGTCAATGGCATAGAAGTCGGTCTGCGTCTGCCTCAGGGCAGTATGGAGTTCGCTCATCTGCATCACGTTTTTTGGATGATAGGGCGAGAGGCGTATCGACTGTCCACCCTCCACAATGTGCTTTCCCAGTCCCAGGGCAAGGGAGACCACACCCTCCTCGGCTTTCTCGTTGCCAACGGGATAGTAGTTGATCGAGCGGATGACACCTGAGATATTGGGATAGAAGCGCCCATCATACTGCTTGCCCACCACCTGCTGTAAGACCACCGCCATTTTCTCCTGGTCGATGACGTTGCTAGTAGCCAGCATATAGGCCTTGGAGTCACGGTAGAAGACCGATGCATAAACGGCCTTGATGGCACAGGCTAGCATTCGGAGCATTTCCTTCTTGTCCTCCAGGAAAGGAATCATATAGGTGGCATAGACCCCGGCAAAGGGCTGGTAGTGGGAGTCCTCCAGCAACGAACTGGATCGCACGGCTATTGGGGCATTGGTAGCGGCAAAGAAGGCTAGGAAGTCATCGATGAAGTCGTCGGGGAGCTGCGCTCGGAGGAAAGCCTGCAGAATCTCCTCGTCCGTGGCATCGGAGAGGGCGAAGGGATAGAGGTCGTTCTTCTCCATAAACTCATCGAAGACGTCCGTGCAGAGCACCACCGTCTTGGGTATCTGCACCGAGGCATTGGCATACTGGTTGAGCTCGGGATGGCGCTTAATGATGTTGTCGAGGAAGGCCAGACCGCGTCCTTTGCCACCCAGTGACCCGTCGCCGATGCGGGCAAAGTGGGCATACCGGTCGAAACGCTTGCGGTCGAAGAGTGCCACGACACCTTGATTCTTCATCCGCCGGTACTGCACAATGGCATTAAAGATGATCTCACGGTGGAGGTCCACGTCCTGCAGCTCGTGCCAGGTAATATTTCGGAGGAACTCCGCGACGGGGAAGATGGCACGTGCGGAGAGCCAACGGCTCATGTGGTTGCGACTGATGTGGTAGAGCATGGAATCGCGCGGTATTTTGAAGATGTTGTCCTGCAACTCCTTCAGATCGTGGATGCGCATCACTTCCGCCTTCGTCTTCGGGTCGCGGAAGATGAAGTCGCCAAAGCCCATGTGCTCTTCGAGGATATGGCGCAAATCGACGCTGATCTTCTTGGAGTTCTTATCAACAAACCAGAAGCCCTCAGCCTCCGCCTTCTCACGGTTATGGCTCTCCGCGCTCTCCACTGTGAGCGGCAGATACTCATCCTCCTTCCTGATAGCGCGGAGCAGTTTCAGTCCAGCCTCAGGATCTTTGTCGTCGGTATAGAATCCGCCTTGCAGATGTGGCGGCGCCAAAGGGAAGCGCACGTCGGAAATCACGCCGAGGCAATTGTCCTTATACCTATTATAAATGGTCCACGCCTCCTCGTAGTTGCGCGCCAGCATCACCTTGGGTCTTCCGCGCATTCTCAGCGTGGCAGCATGGGGGTTGAGTGCCTCTGTGGCGAAGTTCTGACTCTGCATCAGAATATAATTGTAGAGGTTGGGGAGAATGGAGGAATAGAAACGAATGCTATCCTCCACCAGCAGGATCATCTGCACGCTGCCCTCGCGGATGTCGTTGTCGATATTGAGCCGGTCCTCGATGAGCTTGATGATGGAGAGGATGAGGTTGGTGTTGCCCAGCCAGCAGAACACATAGTCAAAGATGCTCAGATCCTCGTGCTCCATACGGCGCGTGATGCCGTGGCTGAACGGGGTGAGCACCACGCAGGGGATCGTTGCGAAACGGGCCTTGATGGCACGCGCCACGTCGAAAGCATCATTGTCTGCATTGCCTGGCATACAAATGACAAGGTCTATACTGACCGTACTAAGTATCTTCTCTGCCTCCTCGATCGTAGAAACCTGCGTAAACGTGGGCGGATAGCGCAGGCCAAGGCGCGTGTATTCATTATAAATTTTCTCCTCCACGCGTCCGTCATCCTCCAACATGAAGGCGTCATAGGGGTTGGCGACGATGAGGACGTTGTAGATGCGGCGCATCATGAGATTGACGAACGAGACGTCTTTCATGATGAATTTGCTCCATTTGTCGGGTAGTTGTTCTCTCATTAGGATTTATTTTGTTTTGGGCAAAAGTACGAAAAATATGGGTAAACACCTAACTTTTGGTCACAAATATCTCTCGTTGCGGGCGTTTTGGAAACAAAAAAGTCGTAAAACAAGCCCCCGCGGTTTGGGTAGGCAGCAAAGTTTATGAAAAATTTCCGCAAAATCATTTGGTAGTATGGATTAAAATCCCTACTTTTGCCCTCGAAATAAACAACAAGACCATAACAACTTAAACATTCAAAATTACTATGGAAGTTGAGAAAATCATGAGAGACCTGGAGCAGAAGCATCCAGGTGAGAAGGAGTTCTTGCAGGCCGTACATGAGGTGCTGCTCTCCATCGTTGATGTTTACAACCAGCATCCCGAGTTCGAGAACGCTAAGATCATCGAGCGCATGGTAGAGCCGGAGCGTGTTGTCATGTTCCGCGTACCCTGGGTGGACGACAAAGGCGAGGTTCAGGTGAACATCGGCTACCGTGTACAGTTCAACAGCGCCATTGGCCCGTACAAAGGCGGTCTCCGTTTCCACGCTGCCGTGAAGCTCGACACGCTGAAGTTCCTCGGTTTCGAGCAGACCTTCAAGAACGCTCTCACCACGCTCCCGATGGGTGGCGGTAAGGGTGGTTCCGACTTCTCTCCGCGCGGCAAGAGCGACGCTGAGATCATGCGTTTCTGCCAGGCCTTCATGAGCGAGCTCTACAAGTACATCGGCCCGGACTGTGACGTTCCCGCTGGCGACGTAGGTGTTGGTGGCCGCGAGATTGGCTACCTCTTCGGTCAGTACAAGAAGCTCACCAGCCAGTTCCACGGTGCTACCTTGACTGGTAAGGGCTTTGAGTTTGGTGGCTCTATCCTCCGTCCGGAGGCTACTGGTTTCGGCGCTCTCTACTTCGTACAGCACATGCTGAAGACCCGTAACATCGACATCAAGGGCAAGACGGTTGCTATCTCTGGCTTCGGTAACGTGGCTTGGGGTGCTGCCAAGAAGGCTACTCAGCTCGGTGCCAAGGTCGTGACCATCTCTGGTCCTGACGGCTACATCTACGACCCGAACGGTCTGGATGATGAGAAGATCGAGTACATGCTCGACCTCCGCAATAGCGGCAACGACGTTTGCGCTCCTTACGCTGACAAGTTCCCGGGTTCTACCTTCTATGCTGGCAAGAAGCCTTGGGAGGCTGAGGCTGAGATCTACATGACTTGCGCTATCCAGAACGAGCTCAACGGCGAGGACGCTAAGAAGATCCTGGCTCGCAAGCCGATCTGCGTTGTCGAGGTCAGCAACATGGGTTGCACCGCAGAGGCTGTTGAGGCATTCGTTGAGGCTAAGCAGCTCTTCGCTCCGGGCAAGGCTGTCAACGCCGGCGGTGTAGCCACGTCCGGATTGGAGATGAGCCAGAATGCCATGCACCTCAGTTGGTCGGCAGAAGAGGTGGACCGTAAGCTTCATGCTATTATGCACGGTATTCATGAGCAGTGTGTGAAATACGGTACTGAGCCGGACGGTTATGTCAATTATGTGAAAGGAGCCAATGTGGCTGGATTCATGAAAGTGGCCAAGGCCATGATGGCTCAAGGAGTGGTATAGGTAGTTTTGTCATGAGGTAGAAAGGGGAGCGGTGCCGGAAAGAATCATTTCCGGTACCGCTTTTTTGTGCCGCATTTTTTGCATGCCTGCGGATTTTTGTGTTTATTTGTTTTCGCAATCAGAGATTAGAACAAGCTATTATGACAGACGATAAAAACAAAGAATGCCCGCTCTTGCGGGATACCGCTTTTGTGGACCTGATGAAGCGGCGCATTTTCAATGTGCTACTCATCGCCAATCCGTACGACGCTTTCATGTTGGAAGATGACGGACGGGTGGAGGAAAAGATTTTCGATGAATACGTGAAGTTGGGTTTGCGTTATCCACCCCGTTTTTTTCAAGTCGCTTCGCAGGAGGAAGCGGAAGAAGAGCTGGGAAAGACCAGTTTCGATTTGATTATCTGTATGCCCGGTACGGACAATAACGACGTGTTCGACATTGCGCGGGGCATCAAGACGGACAATCCCACGGTACCTATCGTCGTGCTGACCCCGTTCAGCCACGGTATAAGGAAAAGCATGCAGAACATGGATTTTTCCATCTTCGATTATGTGTTTTGCTGGTTGGGCAATACAGACTTGTTACTCTCTATCATCAAACTGATAGAAGACAAAATGAACCTGGAGAACGACGTGGCAGCCGGGGTGCAGATG
>OHUE01000843.1_pt1 | contig 15023 bp, 9 predicted proteins | sample 1579111 | NCBI WGS metagenome assembly OHUE01 (sample SAMEA3879524, study PRJEB24766) | human gut metagenome | biome: human-associated habitat; feature: feces | place: USA | collected 1985/1987 | reverse complement strand
AGACCACCGTCCTACTTGGATAATTCATGGATTAATTCGTGGATAATTCATGGAAATTCGTGTTCAAGAAAGCGCCACATATCAAACAAAATATTGGTATGTGGCGCTTTTACGTGTTATTATAATAAATAATGAAAATAGGAAAAACTGTTTAACGCACCTATAAAACGAAAAATATTGCTAACTTTGTTGCTTGTAAACAATAATCCCCAAATTATCCCCAGAAAGATGAAAAAGCTATTACTCTTGCTCTCACTCTTTGCCCTACCCCATCTCGGTGTCTTGGCACAATTACAGTATCATGAAGCCTCTCAGTTTCAGCTCATTGGACACCCTAAAGTGGCCTCTGAGCGACTCTATACCCGACTGCCCGACTCGCTGAAGGGGAAAATACGCGAGCAGCTGTGGCATCTGGGACAAAACTCGGCGGGCATGGCCATACGCTTCCGCTCAAACGCCTCAACGATAGGGGCACGCTGGAAAAACATGTCGGTGTTTAACATGAACCACATGACGCCCACTGGCATACGCGGTCTCGACCTCTATTGCCTACAAGACGATGGCACCTGGACCTTTGTGAACAGCGCACGCCCCCGCGAGCAGCTCACCACCACCGCCACCATTATCGACAATATGACGAGCAAGCCTCGCGAATATATGCTATATCTGCCTCTGTATGAAGGCATCGACTCGCTGGCCATCGGCATCAACCCTGGCGCCACCATCGAGGCTCCGCAGCAACCGCTACCTCGTACTGATAAGCCCATTGTGTGGTATGGCACCAGCATTACGCAAGGCGGATGCGCCAATCGCCCTGGCATGGCTGCCACCAATATTGTAGAGCGCAAACTAAACCGCGAGGTCATCAACCTTGGTTTCAGCGGAAATGGTAGGCTCGACACCGAGGTGGCTCGCGTGATGGCAAACCTTGATGCAGGTCTGTTTATCCTGGATATGCTGCCTAACGTTACGGCCGAAGAGCTTAGCGAACGCTTCGAACCCTTCTACACCATCCTACGTAAGGCACACCCCACCACCCCCATTCTGGTGGTAGAGACGCCCGACTTCCCCCACAAACGTTTCGACACCAAGATATGTAAAGCGGTGAACGATAAAGATGCTACACTGAAAACCATCTACGAAAAGTGGCGCAAAAAGGGCGACCGCAACCTCTTTTTCGTGCCTACAGCAGGCATGATAGGCAACGACCACGAGGGCACCGTCGACGCCATCCACTTCACCGACTTGGGCTTTGAGCGCTGCGCTAACCACATGCTACCTTATATTAAGAAGCATCTGAAGTAAACGCCCCAGCCATAAAAATCACTCATGATACTGAGCGAAGTGAAAACTGAATATGAAAAAAATAACTATACTATTATTTGCATTATGCCTTTGTGCGGCATCAAAAGCACAAACCAGCCGTAGGGTGATAGAAAAGACGGCAAACGCGGCCATTGACCAGATAACACTGACGGGGCTCGCACCAAAAGAAGAACTGATAAACAAGTTGGCAGCCGATGCCGACCTCAGCGTCGATATGCTCAGCCGTATGGGCGAGCCCGACGACCTCAGACAGTCGAAGGCCTGCATACGCCTCATCGACGACATCACGGCCTACTGTCAAACCACCACGGGGCAGCGCTATGTTGACCTGGTGCGCAACGGCCTGAAAAAGGCCATCGACCGTAACGACGACCTCAATCTGCGCCTACACCTGCTCGACAACTTGAAGGCGGTGGCAAAACCCGCCGATGCCGAGCACATAGCCATGTATCTTGCCGACCCCGACATGGCCGCGGCCGCCTTTCGCCTGCTGAAAGAGATGCCCAGCATTGATGGCACGCTGGCCACGCTGGCACAGAACGCTACTGATAAGGCAGAGGCCGACAATATAAATAAGGTGATAAAGGCGCGCGAAGGAAAGGCCGTCGATGCTCCTAAGGAGAAGGCTCGACCCAAGCCCTCGGCACTGCCCTTCTGGACCACCAGTCTTGACAGAGCCGTTGAGCGTATGCGCGCTGGCCGCAACGACTTGGCCGACGAGGTGATGCGCAACGAGCCCGCCCCCAAGGCCATGCAGCGCTTGCTCGACATGGCGGCAAAGCTGGAAGTGGGTGCCGACCGCGATGCCCTCTTGGCGCGCTATGTGACGATGGCCGAAAGTTGCGACGCCACGGCAGGCGAGCGCTACCTGTTGCTGCGCCGCGCCGATGAGCTGACGCCAGGCAACGAACTTCGCCAAAAAATTATTATCGACCTCGGCCACACGCACACCATTCAGGCCCTGGCCTACATACGTCAGTATTACGACAAGAAGCCCTTGGCCGACGCCGTGGCCGTGGCTACACGCAACATCATAGCTCATGCCCCTCAAGCCAATGGTGGCCGCTATGTATATAATATGTTGCACGCCGCCAAGCAGTCGTTCATCAACCATTACGACGAGCAGGGAGTAGGCATGGCCATCGACGATGTGCTCAACGCCCTTGACCACTGCCGCGCCGATGGTGGCTACAACTTGGCCTTCAGCGCTCCCACCAAGATGGGCAAGCGTGGCTACTGGAATATGTATGATGAGATGGCCAACTTTGACATGGTGTTCGACTGGCTGGCCGAAGGCACACTCACGGTGCAGATACACTCTACACCTATCATCACGCTCGACAGCAAACAAGGTGCTCGCATTGCAGGCAAGAGTCAGTGGCACAACATTGGCACACAAGCGCCGTGGCGCACGGCCCACCTGTTTGTGCGTGACAATAAACTAACGCTGGTGGTAAACGGCCATGAGATATGTGCCGACACACCGCTGCAAAACGCCGAAACCCAACAAGCCGCACCCACCCGTGGCATCGTGGCCTTCAATGCCGACGACCAAGGCGCCACGGTGCGACAGGTGTGCATCAAGAAAATAAAATAAAACAACTTGCTACATATATGAATCGAAACCTCATTCTCACTGCTACCGTCTTGGCAATAACATGGCTGAGCACAACAAACGCCACCGCACAGTTTGCACGGGTGTGCCCCGTGCCACAACAGGTAGAAACCTCGGTTGCGGCAATGGTAAACCAGCCCACACAGTGGGCCTTGCGCTGCGACAAGCAACGCCTCAGTTCGGCAGCCCTCAAGGCGCTCACCGAGGGCACCACACACATTGCACAAAACAAGAAGGCACCCTTCACCGTCACCCTGGGCGTGGAGGGCGACCGCTGCCTAAAGGCGTTTGATAAACCCACTGCACTGAAAGCCGAAGGCTATCAGCTAAAGGTGAACGAAAAGGGCATCGTGATTATAGGCGCCGACGAGCGCGGCCTCTACTATGGCGTGCAAACCTTGCTGCAGAGCATGGAAGGCGGAAAAATGCAGTATGGCACCGTGACCGACTGGCCCGACACCCCTGTGCGTGGCACTGTAGAGGGCTTTTATGGCACACCGTGGAGCCATGAGGCACGGCTCAGCCAGATAGCCTTCTATGGCCGACATAAGATGAACACCTATATCTATGGCCCCAAAGACGACTTGTACCACCGACGCTTCTGGCGTAAGCCTTATCCTAAGGCCGAGGCCGAACGCATACAGCAACTATGCAATTATGCCAAGGCGCACGCCGTCGACTTTTGTTGGGCCATTCATCCTGGCGTAGACATTCGTTGGGATAAGGCCGACCGCGACTCGCTGGTGGCAAAGTTGGAAGATATGTATGCACTGGGGGTGCGCTCGTTTGCTGTGTTCTTCGACGATATTACGGGCGAAGGCACACGCCCCGACCGCCAAGCACAACTGCTAAACGATGTAGAGCACAATTTCAGAAAAAAGCATAACGATGTAGCACCACTGGTGATGTGCCCCACCATCTATAACCGTTCGTGGACCGATAGCAACGACACCTATCTGCGCGCCTTAGGAAAAGACCTCGACCCCGACATACAGGTAATGTGGACGGGCGATGCGGTGGTGGCCGACATCGACCTCGAAACCATGCAATGGATTAACAACCGAATAGGCCGAAACGCCTACATCTGGTGGAACTATCCTGTGAGCGACTATGTGCGAGAGCGCATCTTGCTGGGTCCGGTCTATGGCAATAGCACCGACATTGCTCCCTTGCTATCAGGCTTTGTATCGAACCCTATGGAGCATGCCGAGGCATCGAAGATAGCGCTGTATGGCGTGGCCGACTATACATGGAACATGAAGGCATATCGCCCTTACGAAAACTGGCTTCAGGCCACCCACGAGGTGCTGCCCGCCCATGCCAACGCCTTGCGCACCTTTGCCCTGTATAACAAAGACTTAGGACAAAATGGGCACGGATACCGACGGGCCGAGGGCGACGAGATGACGATCGAGGCACAACGGGCGCTACAAGGCGACATCGTAGCCATTGAGAGTCTGGCCGACCGCTGTGCCACCTTGCGTCAGGCCTGCGACACCTTGCTGGCCGATACCAGCAACCCCGCCTTGGTTCGCGAGTTGCGCCCCTGGCTGCTGTACACGCAATGCTTGGCCGATTATGGCACAGCGGTGTGCAATATGGCTAAGATGACAGCCAAGGAAAAGACTGCGAACGCCGCCACACAAGCGCAAACCGATGCCTTTACACAGGCTTACGCCCAGGCACGCAAGGCCCTCGACACCATGCAGCAAATGCAAACCTCAAAGGTGCGTCATGCCTTGCAGCCAGGCATCAGGGTAGGCACACGCGTGCTGCTGCCCACCCTGAACAACCTGTTTACCAAGGCCACCACCGAGGGCAACCGCCGCTATCACACACAGCTCAACAGCATAGCGATGGCCGCTCCTTACAAGCTCAGCAGCACCGTTGAACAGTTGGCCTCACAGCCCGTAACAATGGTGGGCGACAACGTGAACGTGGCCGATGCCAACGAGGTGATACACTGGGCGCCCAACGCCTCGCTCACCTTGGCTACCGACCGCAACGTCATCTTCTCAACCTTCGGCCTTGACGTGCAGGTACCCCATGTGGCATCTGCCTTTAAGCTGCAGCTCTTTACCAACGGCCAGTGGCGCGAGGTACCTCTCACACAAAGCAGCGAGGCACCATACACACTGAACGCCCCCACCATCGGCTCGGCCAAGGCATCGCGCATAAAACTAACCAATGTGTCGGGGCAGCAGGTTGATGTGTTCTTTAAGAACTTTAACCTATCGGCACAATAAGGCGAAGGCGAAAACAACGGTTTTCAGCACGAATATGATGGGTGGATGAAAAAAAAGGAGTAACTTTGCATGAAAATATGTCAGAACGACATATTTATATAAACAATAGGCACAACACGCACGCATGCAATCAATGAACAAGACCGACGCTTTACTGGCCAGCATACGCAATGGCGCACAGATGACAATGACTGAAAAACTGCAGCTCATTGTCAGCCTTAGCATACCATCAATATTGGCACAGATAACCAGCGTGCTCATGTTTTTCATTGATGCGGCTATGGTGGGACATTTGGGCGCCGAGGCTTCGGCATCAATAGGCCTGATGGAGAGCACCACATGGCTGATGGGTAGCATTACCAATGCTGCCGCCATGGGCTTCTCGGTACAGGTGGCACACTATATTGGCGGAAACGACTTTGTGAAGGCACGAGCCGTGTTCAGGCATGGCATTGTGGGCACAGCCATTGTGAGCTGTAGCATCTCTATCATAGCCCTCATCATCTTTCCCTATCTGCCTTACTGGCTGGGAGGTGGCGCCGACATTGCTCGCAACGCCTCGCTCTATTTCCTTATCTTTGCCCTCACCGTGCCCGCCTTTCAGTTTTCAGGTCTGTGTGGCAACATGCTGAAGTGTGCCGGAAATATGCGGGTGCCCAGCATTGTTAGTGTGCTGGTGTGTGTGCTCGACGTGCTGTTCAACGCCTTCTTCATCTACTTTATGCACTGGGGCGTGATGGGAGCTGCCTTGGGCACATCGCTGGCTATCATCTCGGGTGCCACTATTCAGGGCTACTATGCCTTGATGCGCAGCAAGATATTGGCATTAGGACAAGACACTGGGGGCTGGAACCTGGTGGGCAACTATATACGTCATGCCTTGAAGATAGGCACACCCATGGCTATGCAGTCGGTGTTTATGAATGGAGCACAAATAGTGAGCACAATGATTGTGGCACCGCTGGGCAACGTGGCCATTGCCGCCAACACATTTGCCATCACAGCCGAAAGCTTGTGCTATATGCCTGGCTACGGCATAGGCGATGCCGCCACCACACTGGTGGGCCAAAGCCGAGGAGCAGGACGCCGCGATATGTGTCGCAGCTTTGCTCGTATCACCGTAACACTGGGCATGGTGGTGATGGCGGTCATGGGATTGATTATGTATGTGTTTGCCCCCGAACTAATGGCACTGCTCACCCCGCTTGACGAGATACGACAGCTGGGCATTACCTGCCTGCGCATTGAGGCTTGGGCCGAACCTATGTTTGCCGCCTCTATCGTTACCTATTGTGTGTGCGTGGGCGCTGGCGACACGTTGCGCCCCATGCTTCTCAATTTGCTATCAATGTGGTGTGTGCGCCTCTCGCTGGCAGCCTTGCTGGCTCCGCAATATGGCTTGCGCGGCGTGTGGGTGGCCATGGCCATCGAACTAACATTCCGTGGCATCATGTTCCTCATTCGTCTGTTGCGTGGCCGATGGATGGATCATGGCACGGTGCTTGCCACGACAAAGAACAACAAAAAACAATGATATGTTGAACCTTACACAATATTTTCCTATCACCGACCCCACACTGGTGTTTCTGGTGGTGCTAATCATTATTTTGTTAGCACCCATAATCATGGGTAAGCTACGCATACCGCACATCATAGGCATGGTGCTGGCAGGCGTAGCGGTAGGACAATATGGCTTCAACATTTTAGAGCGCGACAATTCGTTTGAGCTGTTCGGCAAGGTAGGACTTTATTATATCATGTTCTTGGCAGCACTTGAGATGGATACCGAGGGGGTGCGAAAAAACCTCTTACGGTTTGGCGTCTTTGGTGTGCTCACCTGCTTTGTGCCCCTGCTGCTCACCTACGCTATAACCTTTTGGGTGCTGCATTATTCGCACGAGGCATCAATGTTGCTGGGCTGCATCATGGCCTCAAACACGCTTATCGCTTACCCTATCGTGAGCCGATATGGCCTGCAACGCAAGCCCAGCGTGGCACTGAGCGTAGGCTCGTCGATGTTGTCGTTGCTCATGGCGCTGGTCATGCTGGCGGCCTTGGTGGCGGCTAATAATGGCGACACAGGCATCAGCTTCTGGCTCTTGTTCATAGGCAAGTTTGTAGGCTATTGTGCCGCGATGGCCTTAATCATTCCTCGACTGGCACGCTGGTTCTTGCGCCGATATAGCGATGCCGTGATGCAGTTTATCTTTGTGATGGCCATGCTGTTTATGAGCGCGGCCCTGAGCGAGATGATAGGCGTTGAGGGCATCTTTGGTGCCTTCCTTGCGGGCCTCATCTTGAACCGCTACATTCCTCACCTATCGCCACTGATGAACCGTATCGAGTTTACGGGCAACGCCCTGTTCATTCCTTATTTCCTCATTGGCGTGGGTATGCTTATCAATGTGCGCCTTATGTTTGCAGGAGGCTCTATCCTTGGGGTGCTGGCAGTGATTGTGGTGTTTGGCACATTGGGCAAGGCCGTGGCCGCCTATCTGTCGTGCTGGCTGTTTAGGCTGCCTCCCTCGTCGGGCAACATGATGTTTGGCCTTACCTCGGCCCATGCCGCTGGCGCCATAGCAATGGTGATGGTGGGCATGCGCATGAAGATGCCTAATGGCGCCATCCTGGTTGACGACGAGATACTGAACGCCGTGGTAATGATGATATTGTTTACGTGCATCATCTCTACCATCGTTACCGAGCAGTCGGCACAGCAAATAACGTTGCGCGACAAGGAGCTGCCACAAGAAGACGAGAAAGACGACGAGAAGATACTCATCCCCATGAAATATCCCGAGTATGCCACACGCCTGGTAAACCTGGCACTGATGATGCGCAACCCCAAGTTGGGGCGCAGCCTTGTGGGCCTGTCGGTGGTGTATGACGACGACGAGATGCGCCGCAACCAAGAGGCGGGACAACGTCTGCTAGAACGTATGCAGCAATATACCGCTGCCACCGATGTGAAGATGCAAACACAGGTGCGTGTGGCAGCAAACATTGCTAACGGCATTAAACATGCCTTTAAAGAGTTTAGGGCGTCAGAAATTATCATCGGTATGCACATGCACAAAGAGGTGTCGGCAAAGTTTTGGGGCGAGTTTCACCAAAGTCTGTTCAATGGTTTGAACCGACAAATAGTGATGGCCCGCCTGAAACAGCCCCTCAGCACCATACGTCGCATAGAGGTAGCGGTGCCATCAAGGGCACAGTTTGAGCCAGGCTTCTACCGCTGGCTCGAGCGCATAGCGCGCCTGTCAGAAAACCTCGAGTGTCGCACCGTGTTTCACGGACGCAACGACACGCTGGCGCTCATCAACAACTATCTGGACAACCGTCATCGCGATATGCGTGTTGAATATCAACAGATGAACCACTGGAACGAGATGCCACGATTGGCCGAGTCGATATCTGAAGACCATCTGTTCATCGTCATCGCCGCACGTAAGGGCACAGTGTCGTATAAGAACGCGCTTGAGCATCTGCCTGACGAGATAAAAGAACATTTCTCAGGAAAGAACCTCATCATCATCTTCCCCGACCAGCATGGTGACCCCATGGACGAGATGACCTTTGCACAACCGCAACATCAAGAAGAACGCAGCGCATACGCTATCGTACGCGAATGGTTGCATAACCATCTTTCAAGATTATACAAACAATGATTGACATTAAAAATATAACAAAGAGTTTCGGATCGCTGCAGGTGCTGAAAGGCATAGACCTGCATGTTAACAAAGGCGAGGTGGTGAGCATTGTGGGCCCCAGCGGTGCAGGAAAGACCACGCTGCTACAGATAATAGGCACACTGGACAAGGCCGATGGCGGACAAATTGTTATCGACGGAACCGATGTGAGCACGCTGAAGGGAAAGGCGCTGAGCTGCTTCAGAAACGAAAAGATAGGCTTCGTGTTCCAGTTTCACCAGTTGCTGCCCGAGTTTTCGGCATTAGAAAACATCATGATACCCGCCTTCATAGCGGGAAAAGGACGGGCCGAAGCAAAAGAACGGGCGCTGCAGCTGCTCGACTTTATGGGCCTCTCTGACCGTGCGCAGCATAAGCCTGCCCAGCTGTCGGGTGGCGAGAAGCAGCGTGTGGCCGTGGCACGAGCACTGATGAACCATCCTGCCGTGATATTGGCCGACGAGCCCAGCGGTAGCCTCGACTCGAAAAACAAGGCCGAGCTACACCAGCTGTTCTTCGACCTTCGCGATCGCTTCGGCCAAACCTTCGTCATCGTGACACACGACGACCATCTGGCCTCTATCACCGACCGCACCATTCACCTTTGCGATGGCAAAGTGGTAGAGGAAGGTGAGGGAAATGAGAGTACTCGTCAACTAACAAACTAATAAATTATGGCAAAAATACAATTAGGCGACTACAACCGACTGAAAATAGTGAAGCGCGTCGACTTCGGACTCTATCTCGACGGCGGACAAGAGGGAGAAATCCTCCTGCCCAAACGTTATGTGCCGCAAGGGGTAAACGTGGGCGACGAAATTGAGGTTTTTCTCTATCTCGACCAAGATGAACGACTGGTGGCTACCACCGAGACACCGCTGGCTAAGGTGGGCGACTTCGCCTTCTTGGAGGTGGCGTGGGTGAACGAATATGGCGCATTCTTAAAATGGGGACTGATGAAAGACCTCTTCTGCCCCTTCCGTGAACAAAAAATGCGCATGGAGCAAGGACGAAGCTATATTGTGCATGTGCATATTGACGAAGAAAGCTACCGCATCGTAGCCTCGGCAAAGGTGGAGCGCTATCTGGCACAAGGACGCCCGGAGGTGAAACGCTATTCAAAAGCCGACCTGCTGGTATGGCAGAAAACTGACCTGGGCTTCAAGGTAATTGTAAACAACCGTTATGCCGGACTGGTATACGACGACCAGGTGTTCTGTCCTCTGCACACAGGCGACCGCGTAGAGGGATACATCGACAATATTCGTCTTGACGGAAAACTCGATATCACGCTGCAACCTACAGGCCGCCGACAAACCCTCGACTTTGCCGATACCTTGCTGCAATATCTGCAAGAACATGGCGGCACGTGCCCCTTTGGCGATAAGAGCGAGGCCGAAGACATTAAACGCGTGTTCCACGTAAGCAAAAAGGTGTTTAAACGCGCTGTGGGCGACCTCTACAAGAAGCATCTCATCAGCATTGCCGATTTGCACATACAGCTACTGGACGACGCCAAAGAATAATACACCTACTTAAAGAGGGTGTGTCAAAATAGGAGTTAGAGGAAGTTAAGAAGAAGTTAATCCATCTACGATGGATGGAAGTTAACAGACAAATGCTTTATTTTCAGCAATTTATACATATGTCCGCTAACTTCTGTTAACTTCGGGCGAAGCCCAAACTTCTTTTAACTTCTATTTTGACACACCCTCTTTTCTGTTTCTCTATCCTCATTCTCGTTTTACGCTACTCTTGTAGTTATTTTTTGTAAAAAAATTCGCAGATATAAAGTAATTGTTGTATATTTGTCGCCTGCTTTTGTACGTAGTGGTTTTACAGATGTAACATCTCCACTTATAGTAAGATACAAGCACTTAAAACTGTTTGCTGTTGACATTGACACAGTTTGCGATTTATTCGTTCGCATAATTTTACAGAAAGATACTAACCAAAGAAAATAAGCATAAAGAGAATTCACACGAATATACTAACTAAAAAAAGTATGAAGAAAATCTACTCACTCATTTGTGCCCTTCTCCTTGCACAAGGAGCGATGGCCATCGATTATGACCAGCTCAAAAAGAGCGGAAAGATTAATGCTGCCAGCAAGCTGGAGCTTGCCAAACTGCAGACACAAGAAGAAAACGCCATTGCACAAAGCAAGGCCACGGTCAACAGCCTAAAGGCGCTACGCAAGCAGATGGATAACCGCACCTTGCGTGCCATTGTAAAGATGACGCCTGGATGCGATGCCGCCACCCTTGAAGCAGAGGGCGTATCCCTTTCAACGGTTGTGAACCATTTTGCCATTGCCACCATCCGCCTCGACAAGTTAGAAAGCTTGGCCGGGCGCAATGATATCGAATTCATCAGCTTTGCTAAGCGCAAGAAACGCCTCTTGCTAAATAAGGCACATAAAGCTACGGGCGTAGATAAAATACAACTGGGCACCGACCTGAAGCAGCCCTACACAGGAAAAGGGGTGGCCATAGGTGTGCTCGACGATGGTTTCGATCCTAACCATATCATGTTTCTTGATGACAAGGGCAAGAGCCGTTTCAAGATGATAGGCTATGCCGCTAAAGAAGGCGATGCACTGACCTATCTCACCACACCAGACGAAATAGCCGCTTTTAAAACCGACGATGATCAGGAGAGCCATGCCACACATGTGAGCGGCATTGCTGCTGGCTGCTATCAAGGCACGGCTTACCAAACAAAGGGCGTGGCGCCTGATGCCGACCTGCTGATGGGCCCTATACCCTACAATGAAACCGACTATGAAGCGTTTGACAAAATGGCGAACTGGTGTAAGACGAATGGCGACAAACGCCTCGTGCTTAACATGTCGTATGGTGCCAACGCGGGCAGCCACGATACCACCGACCCTGAAGTAGCGTTCATTGACGAGTTTATCAAAAAATATGACGTCGTAGCTTGCATTGCCGCTGGAAACGAGGCCGACTATGACATCGTGCAACGTCGCACCTTCACAGGTGCCGAGAACGAAGTCATGAAGGCAGCTTATTATTCGGATCTTGATGGAGACGGCGAGATGGATTTTTCTGAATTATACAACTATTTCACGGTAACCAATCCTGAACAGCAGATAGAGATTGATATCGTGGTGTATAATAGCGACACTGGTACGATAAAGAAAACGTGGAAATTTGTTAACGCTTCAAACCCTGATGGCAGAAAGCAAACCTATTCAAACAATACGTTCAAAGGCACCGTGTCGATTGAAAGCGAAAACATCGACAATGGTATGAAAGGCTATCTGCTTACCATCTCTGACATCACATTATTGGCCAACAACTGCTCTTTAGGATATGTGGTGAGAGGAAAGGCAGGACAAACCGTTACCAGTTATCTTGAAAGCATCACCTTCTTTGACCTTGATGTGCCCGAATGTGATATGGACATGACACACGACGGCACCATCAACAGCATTGCTTGTGGCACAGAGCCTATCGTGGTGGGATCGTTTAATACGGCTGTTTCGTATAAATCGATTGACGGAGCTACCTATGGCATCAACGATTTTTTCTATGGCACTAAATTCGGAAACAAAACGGGCAACATATCCTTCTTCTCAAGCTATGGAAAATTGGCCGACAACAGAGTGCTGCCTCACGTATGTGCTCCTGGTATGATGTTGATATCAAGCTTCAGCCATTATACTGAAAACTATGAAGAAGAAGTGGCACAGCAGATAACAGAGGGTGGAACAGTGTATGATTTTGGACAGATGAGCGGTACCTCAATGGCCACACCCTATATGTCGGGCATCTGCGCACTGTGGCTCGAAGCCGACCCCACGCTCACACATACACAGATACGTGATATCGCACAGAAAACTGCCATATCAGACAACCACTGCACCACCGACAATTATTTTACAAAGGCTGGCGACGGACACCAGGCTGGCAGCGGAAAGGTTGATGCCTTTGCTGGCTTGAAATACATTCTCGACCAGAAGGCTACTGGCCTTTCGCCCATCGCAGCAGGTAAAGACTTCATGCTTCGCTCGCTCAACGGAAACACCTTCGAGGCTTATACCGCTGGCGCCGTGGCCATGACTGCTACATTATATAATATGTATGGACATCAGGTGGCTTCAGTAAGCAATGCAGGAAACACCGTCACCATCTCGGCCGAAGGACAAAAGAAGGGCGTATATATCCTTCGCATCTCTGACGGAAAGCAAACACATGCACAGAAGGTAGTGGTGAGATAAGTTCGCAAGTTTATAAGTTGACGAGTTGACAACGTACCAACTCGTCAACTCGTCAACTCGTCCGCTCGGCTTTGCCGCTTGCCAGAGCAAGAACTCGTCAACTTATCCATTATAACAAACATTATGTGTGCGAGCACAACCTTTTCGTTGACCTAAGTCAAAATTATTGTTATAGGTATTAAAAACATATGAAAATGTTTGTGTGTGCGCGCAAACAATATTACCTTTGCGCCGTCAAAAAAGAAATAATGACACCCGCAGCGATGCGCGTAACGTAAAGGTATAATCAACAAGATAAGCATTGAAAGATAAAGTAAAGGCTATTAAGATTGATCAGGAATAATAATATAGATTAGGTTTTAAGAAATAAGGCATTAAAGTTTTTTAAGGCAATAAGATTGAAAGAAGGTTTTGAGACTGAAAGATGAAAAAGAATTTCAGAGTAAAGGTCTGTTGAGAAACAGTAGCAATTAGTCTCAATAATGAATAAAGGTAAAGATGAACACGAGATGATGAATTGAGGTTTTTAGTTGAAAGATGGTATAGAAAGATGATTGTGTAGATGATTTTAGGATTGAAAAGAAAGATAAGAAAGGTTTTAGAAAGATGAACATGACGATGATGATAAACCTATTTGCAGCAATGGCTGCAATGGGTATGTGGGTGAGAGTGAACGATAACATGCGATAAGCAACGTTCTCCCCACACTTTCTGAAGAAGGGAGCGGCAACAGCCCGCACACCTTCAGACGAAAAGAGACAAACAATGAAAAGAAAAGATAGAAATATACATATATTCATTGTTCGTACGTAAAGAAAAATTTGAGAGAGCCTTGAAACGGGCTACTAAACATAAAGAGAAATTTAAAAGAGAGAGTTGTAGAAATACAATACAGAAGACAGGCATAACGCTTGTCTTTTTTTTGTGCCGATGCTTCAATGGCTAAAACGTAAACCAAGGCGATCAAACTCAGGCGAAGTTTAAACATTTTCTTATTAAAAGCCTCGTCAATAGTTTGTTCCATACACGTTCATTTAATGCAAATTATGCCGAGGTGCAGCTTATCTTATGCAAAGATAATGCAAACCGAGAGCAGAGATGCAAGCTCGCTTGCAAGCTATGCCGAGGTGCAGCTTATCTTATGCAAAGATAACCATTACGTTTACAAACAAGAAACTAGGTAACAGAAAAATAAATGTTCAAGATATTTTTGCTTTTTTAATTGTAAAGAGACAGGTGGTATAAACAAACTGGGTTTGATGAAAAGAAAGGGCTTATACAATGGGATTATATTAATAGAAGTCACCCTGTATTATTATTAAAAAAGATGTAATTATCTACAAAGTTATTTGGACACAACAGTATATTTTTCTACCTTTGCAAAAGATAGCCATAAACTATCACAATAATCAGACAACTTGATTTTTTGTTAACAGTTTACGCTATCATTGTGAGCAATAAGGGGGCACGGCTGACCTATATGGAAGGCGTAGGCCCCAAGTATAAACTAAATTATTGAAATAAGAAACAGAAACAAAGAACACGAAATGCCAATAGAGCAACCCTCATCAGCACTACTCTAAGAAGAATGAAATATGGAGCCATACGCTCCTTTTTATTAACAATGTGCATTTCTCGTTCTCTACTTTTGAGACTATAAAATATTGAGCTTTAGGCTCTTGTTCTCTATTACTCGAATACCGCCAATTTTCGCACATACGAGGACAAGCAGACAGAAGGTTCAGCCTTTATTGGCGTGAACCGTTCTGTGCTTGTTGTATGTGCAGGTCACTTGGCGGTAACCAGAGTAATAAACAAGTAACGAACGGATGCACGCCATTTTTTATACGTAAGTAACTGTTCAAAATTAATTTTATAAATATGAATAATTCACGAATAAGTTC